>Ga0255338_1001200_pt1 | contig 52796 bp, 48 predicted proteins | sample MeOH1_35cm_T4_19_FD_203715 | JGI IMG/M metagenome (GOLD analysis project Ga0255338, IMG submission 203715) | Sandy soil microbial communities from University of British Columbia, Vancouver, Canada - MeOH1_35cm_T4_195 | ecosystem: Engineered > Artificial ecosystem > Sand microcosm > Unclassified ... | reverse complement strand
CGAGGGCGAGGCCTGGGTCATCAAGACCAGCCCCGAGGCCTACCAGGCCGTGAAGGATGCCGTGGACGCCGCCAAGCTCCCCGTCATCGAAGCCAAGATCATCATGGCCCCCAGCACCAGCACCGCTCTTGAGGGTTCGAAGCTCGCCAGCTTCCTCAAGCTCGTGGACCTGCTGGAGGACAACGACGACGTGCAGAACGTGTGGCACAACGGCGACTACGACGAACCCGAGGACTGAGGTTCCGTGCCCCACGCCCTCCGGGCGAACGCTGAGCGACCGGCCCTGCCGGTCGCACGCGTTTCTGGCTGCCCGCGATCGCAGGCCGCACCGCGGCCTGCTCCCACTCCCCCGCTTCGCGGGCTCGCGGAGCGGGGCCCCCGGCACAACGGCGACTACGACGAACCCGAGGACTGAGGTTCCGTGCCCCACGCCCTCCGGGCGAACGCTGAGCGACCGGCCCTGCCGGTCGCACGCGTTTCTGGCTGCCCGCGATCGCAGGCCGCACCGCGGCCTGCTCCCACTCCCCCGCTTCGCGGGCTCGCGGAGCGGGGCCCCCGGCACAACGGCGACTACGAGGAACCTGAAGACTGAAGCTCCGTCTTCAGGGTCCAGTCCTCAGTCTTCAGTTGCTCGGGGCGCCTTTCGGCGCCCCGAGTCTGGACTTGTTCCTTTTTATCATCAATAGAAGGGCGGCAGGGGGCCAGTCGATCGAGCACAACTTGTCTCTAAAACCTGAAATGGTGTTTTTTGCACAATTTCCGACGACCTTGTGATGCCCCTAGTGATGGAAGAACTCGTGGGGGTGACAAGCTCAGCGGCCCCCGGGCCATTGTTCCTTCTGCGCAGGCCCTCAAGAGAAGCGTGGAGCCATCCTTGCGATGGCCCCACGCCTCCCGTTGTGCCTACGGTCTGAAGGCCTCTCACCACCCTTTATAGGTTCTCGCCCAGTACCCCCAAGCTTTCGGCGGCTTGGGTTCAGGGTCCCAGTGCCGACGAGGAGCTTCCGGCTCTGGTCCACGCTTACTCTTTATGACCGTCTCCACGGCCTCTCGCTCTTGCCGGGTCACGTAGGCTCTGGCCCATTCGAGCCAGTGGCTCATCTCGGATTCAGGTTGAAGGTCAACTCCTGTTGCCCTTGCCCAGCCCTCCACGGACTGGAGGTAGTCCTTGGCTCGGCAGATAAGGGTGAAGTCCTCGACGCGGCTCCAGAGGTCGAACCGGCGAGCTTCCTCGATACGGCGCAGCCGGTCTTCCTCTTCACGGCGCTTTCTCTCGATGGCTGCTTCAACTTCTCTGCGTTCGCTCTCAATTTTATTCAGACGCGACTGCTCTGCATCATCCAGGATTGCCTTCACAATTTCATGCAGGCGGTCTTCCAACGGACATCGCTTGCCATCGGCCAAATTTGAGGGATGCCAATGCACCCGCCCTTCGAAATGGAAGATGAGTTTCCCGTTGGGCTGAAAGACCTTGGTGGGTTCCTGAGGCCTGCTGTAGGGTTCGGGATCCCACCTGGACGGTCGTTTCCGGGGTGCCTCTGGTGGAGGGGGAGGCGGGATCATGACGACCTTGGTCTCTTCCGTGAGGGAGAAGGGGAAGAAGAACTCCCCGAACCACACTCCGGTTCGGCTGGGTTTCGCGTGGTAGAGGCTGTAGGAACTGGGCTCATGCTTGATTACCTCGATGCGCCCTCCTCGGGCTTCGAGGGCCTCGAACAGCGTTGACATGATCCGTAAGGCCCTATCCAGGGACTCTGGGCTGACCCACAGAGCCACGCAGGTATGCGACTTGAGGAAATCTGCGAACCGCCCTTCCATCTGACCAAACGAGTCGAGATGCTTCTTCAACAGTGGATGAAGGGTGTGAAGCACCGCTGGAACCGGGATCTTGTCGGCCTCATCTGGAGGAAGAGGAGCCTTGTTTGGCCTTTCGGCCTCTGGATCGCCCGGCCCTTCCCGCCAGCGATAGACGCTGTATTCAGTCATGTCGCCCGCCCGCAGCCTTGGGAGCGGCTGTTTGGGGAGCCGTTGACCTGATGCCAGTCGCGCCCAGTAACCGCGACCTGGAACTGGTACCCGCATCTTCCGGCAGGCCCTACCTAAGGCCACATCCGAGATGCCTAGCTTCTTGGCGAGTTGCTGCTTGGGCTCGGACCAGACTGCTGCATATAGTTCATCGCGTTGGTAGACAGCGGATTCCCATGGCATGGCCTAATCTCCTTAGGCCATTAGGCTAATGCAAAATAAATCACCCATCTTGTCTTCGTCGGAATAGTAGCAGGTATGCCATTGGACAAAAGCCAGCGCCCGATTGAACGAGCGCTGGCCCTTGCATCCTGTCCTAAGCAGCAAGCTCATTCACAAGGAAGGCGAACATACCACCGTCCTTGCGATAGACGCGCTTCTTGGACCGCCAATGGGTGAAGTAGGGGGTGAAGACCCACCTCTTACCCTTGGGTGCAGGAAAGGGGGCACCATGAGGCATAACCCCTCCTAGACAAGCAGACCTTGCTTTTTCAGGGGGGTCGCCTACACTTTTTTTGTGTCTAAGTGGGCGGTCTTGCCCTGCTCGTTTCAGGTGTTCTGCAACGAACCCTCTGCGAGAGAAGTTAAACGGTGTTACTGCGGCCAGGGATCCAACCCCCTGGCCGTTTCGCTTGATGAGGGCCGCCGTCGCTCGGCCTCCTAACTTAACTTCATGAATCCCCCTCAGATAGCACATAGTGTTCTCGCCTTGGAGTTCCATCAGGATCTGTTGCCTTCTCGATCCCGTGGCCGACCAACCGGTTCAAAGCGCTTCGCACACTTGGGGCGTTAGCAGAACTGAGGGCGCTTACGACTTCGCTAGTCGTGACCGAGCGCCCCTGATTGGCCTTGAAAAAGTCCATGATGCGCTTGGCGATGGTCTCCGGCTTCCCATCCACAGCTATTCCCTCGGCCTTGGTCGGCTGCACCGCATCAGATGCAATGCTCGCTGCAACGACTGGTGTATTGTCGGCAACTTTAAGTATTTCTCTTTCAATCCTGGCAATTTCTTGTTCCGCCTCCCACTGACGGCGAAGCGCCTGTTTGAGTTCTTCAAGCTGCGTGGGATTCATGAAACGCCTCCGTGTCCAAAGTATAATACCCGATACGATTCCATGCAACACCTTGCCGCAATTCTCGTGTTACACCTGGCGCGAGCTTAGGTTCGATAGGTTATATGTTTAATTCATTAATGTTATAAATAAACAAAAACAACGACTGCTCACCCATGTATACCCACATCGGTGGGCTTTGCAACTTCTGGTGTAGCTGCGCATTCATTCAATGGGCCTGGGCCTGCCAATCTGATGGGGCCTCTCAGGGTAGGCAGGCTGGTTAACCGCCCTTTGATTCATCTATTAGAACCAGGCTCGGGCACCTGCCCGCACTAGCACTGGTTGAGGCGCCGTAGCCCATTTCTACAGGTATGCTAGGGCTGTGATGGGAGTAGGCCTGACGCTTCCACTTCATTTTTGAGTTGTCGCCAGCCGTCGACTACGGGCTTGTGGCCTCAGACTCAATTACGTAAATGAAGAAAAAAGGGTTATTGCACTCCCAACGCTTTGAACACAGCATCTTGAGGGTCTGCGTAGAAGGCGGTCTGGAACTTGGCGAATAGCTCTCCTGGGATCGTCGGTATGTCCCGGACGCTTGCCATGGGCAGGAGGATCCGCTTCGCTCCGGCGTCGAAGGCCACCTGGAGCGATTCGGCCAGGTTCTCAACGGGAATGATGCTGCCGCCAAGGCTCATGCTGCCGAGGATCACCATTTGAGCCTGGATGGGCTTGGTGAGGATGCCGGAACAGAGGGCCACGAAAGAGGCCAAGGTCGTGGCATCAGAGGGGCCGGTGTTGTGCAGTTCCACGAAGTGCAGATGGTAGTCATGGTCGCCTGACTTGGCAGAGGCACTGACGTGGGTGGCATGGGCTTTGAAGTAATCGAATCCAACCTTCACCGCTTCCTTGGCCGAAGCTACCGAGCCGAGACCTGATGACTTCAGGGACCCGGAGCCCGGCGTCACCTGGGTTTCCAGTCGGTACAACCCAAGATGACCGCTGGTACCAGTAGCCACCGTATGAAGCACCCCTGGATTCATGGGGCCATCCGGGATCAAGGTGCCGCCACCCTGCTCGGGAACGCTGATGTAGCGCTCTTCACCGGCTTCAATGTCCAGATAGCTGAAGTGGACATCAAAGAACTCCATGCCGCCGATCTTCTTCAACTGCTCCTTCACGCGACGCCGGGCTTCCAGGGCATATTCCAAGCACTTCCGAACTGCCTCCTTGGGGTAGTCGTCGGCAGGATAGAGCAGCTTCAATAGCCCTGAGACCGTGTGCTTCACGGCGATGGTATCCCGCTGGTTCAAGTCCCGACCCAGCTTGAAATATTTCCCAATGGCATCGGAGAAGTTCCGTTTCCGCATCTCGCGCAGGAACTCAGCCAGGTAATCCGTGATGAGGCCGTACTGGTTCGTGAAGAACTCAGGCCGCATCTTCGGGATCTCCCAGCCGGGAATGTAGGCATGGAAGCGGTCGAAGAAAGCCGAGTCGATCATGGCCTCCGGGAAGGGGGCCAGCAGATGGCTCGTCTTCACCAGCGTGTCCACGGACTGGTTGATGTTGCCTACGAACACCATGCTGGCATAAGCCGCCACGGCGTCCTTGCCACGGGCGAAGGAGCCGGAAGGTTCGGGATCTACGACCGTTCGGCGATCAGGAAGAAGCTGGTCAGGCGTTGGAAGCTCCCTGTCCAACATTCCTTTGTTGTCGCATGAACTTAAACCTTGATGCATTGATCCCGCAGCCCCTTCGATGGGGCTGCGGTTTTGTACTGATCATTGCAATCCATGCCCCTGGCTCTTGGATCATTCGCTGTTGGAACTTCGCGCACAGAGAACATCACTACTCGTGATTCGGTTGTAATGGCCCGATCACAACGAGCACAAGGAAAAGGGCGAACCAGTCGAAATCCGGTTCGCCCTTTTTCTATACAGCTTGACTATTCGGTGCTGTATTGATTGAACCTATGTGCGTCGTAGTGATGATATAAAGGGACAAGTCCAGGCTCGGGGCGCCTTTCGGCGCCCCGAGTTATTCCTGCGCCTTCGGCGCAGGAGAATGCTGGGCTGTCACAAGCCCGGCATCTCCGTGCCCCACCGCCAGGATGGGGAAGCGCGGCGGTTCGCCCCACATGCCGTCGCCGCGGATGAGGGCGCTGTGGAAGACTCCCCAGTAGGCCAGGCTGTCGGTGCTGCGGGGGTCCAGGAGGTAGAAGGCCAGGCGGCCCAGGGGCTGGTCCAGGGGGATGTAGAGGGCTCGGTCCAGGTCTTCCGGCGCCCAGGCCAGCTGCAGCTTCTTCGGCGCGGGCTCGGTCTTCCAGGCCCCTTGGAGTTCGAGGGTGAAGACACCCTGGTAGGCGGAAGCGGACAGCTTGCGGCTGGTCTCATGGAAATGCAGGACGGCCAGACTCCGCGGCCTCGCGCCCCCCTTCAGCACCTTCAGGCCATGGGCCTGGAGCAGCGGCAGCACCGTGGGGGCATAGGCGGGATCCACCAGGTAGCCCGCCGGAACCGTCACGAAGTCCTGGCCTTCGAAGCCCACGAAGCTGGGCAGTTCCAGGTGCGTGCGGCTCTTCTCGCCCACTAGGCGGCCCTTCTCGTCGCGGATGGGGTCCACCCAGTCGAACGCTGCGCGTTCGACTTGTTTCAGCTTCGCTGAAAGAGGGAGTGCCACTGGGCCCTTGGCCCATCCATCGCTCCACCGTGTCTGAGCGCTTTGGATCTGCGCACGGACCTCGCCGCGGTGACCGGCCATCCACTCAAGGCAGGCCAGGACGAAACGGCGGGTGTCGGAGATGCGGTCGGGCCAGCTGCGGTAGACGTAGCTTTCGGAGAGCACCGCCAGGCGGTTGCGCAGGGCCGGGTAGTTGGTGAGCAGCCGGGGATGGGCGTCGTAGGTCTCCCAGGCTGTGGGCGGCTTCTCCGGCGTGGGCCGGTAGGGCACGAAGTTGCCGTAGTCGTAGGTGGGCATGCCTTCGGCCTTCAGCTGCTCGCGCACGGCCACCAGCATCGTCCGGTTGAAGGCCAGCAGGTCCTCATCCGCCCCCAGGGTGCAGGCGGGGCCATGGGTGAGGTGGAAGCCGTGGGTGCTGCCGTTGGTGGTGTGCAGGTCCAGCACCGCCGCGGGGTCGAAGTCCCCCAGCATGGCCAGGAGCCAGCGGGTGTTGGGCGCGGCGGCCTTCATGAGGTCGCGGTTGAGGTCCAGGCCCAGGGCGTTCTCACGCCGGCCCACGCCGCTCTCCGTGGGGTTGGGCTGCCAGGGGCGGATGGCGGGATCCAGGGCGTCCGTGCCGTCGGCGTTGTAGGCGGGCATCACCACCAGGTCCAGGTTCCGGCGCAGCGCCGGGTGCCTGCCCTGGAGCAGCTCGCGGAGGATCTGCTGGATGGCCTCCTTGCCTTCCACCTCCCCGGCATGGATGTTGGCGTTCACGTAGACCCGCAGCGGATCCGGCCCGGTCCCCCGCAGGCGCCAGGCCAGGAGGGGCTTGCCCGTTTCTGTGGTGCGGGGAGCGCTCTTGGGCTGGTAGGACTCCAGGCCGGGGGCCTGCTTGCGCAGGGCCTCCATGAAAGCCCGGACCTCAGCCACCGTAGAGGTCCGCTTCAGCTGCGTGCGTTCAGGGACGGTCTGGGGCCACCCGGCGAGAAGGCTTGTCCCCGCCAGGGCCCACAGTAGGCGCCGCATGGGGTCAGCGTCCGGTGAAGGAACTGTCCGCCGCGGAGGGCATCTCGGGCCCCGCCTTCGCGGGACCGCCGAAGAGCCCCTTGTTGTAGACCGTGAAGCTGGAGGCCAGGAACAGCACCAGGGCCAGCAGCGCAGAGCCGCGCTTCCCCACCGCCAGGGCCTTGGGGGTCATCTCGGACAGGCCCACCAGCACCAGGACCAGCAGCAGCTTGATGTGCATGTAGTGCCCCTGCTTCAGGGGGTTCTGGCCGCCCTGGATCATGAGGAGCAGCAGGCCGATGCCGGCGAGGAGGGCCAGCCGGAAGGACCAGGCCACCACCTTGGCCCACACAGTGGCGGCGAGACCGCGGATCTCCTCGCGCCCCTCCTCGAAGCCGGACAGGAGCAGGGCCACCACGGCCGCGCCACCGCCTACGGTGAGGGTCACGAAGTGCAGCCAGCGGACGAGGTTCACAGCTTCGAGCTTGAGGTTCATGGTTGCCTCTGGAGAAGGAATCCCAGGTTAGCAGCCCTGGTAGGCTCAATGGATCAGATGGATCGGGAGGATGTCATGGCCAAGCTGCGCGTCGCCGTCGTGGGCGTGGGTCACCTGGGACAGCACCACGCGAGGATCGCGGCCTCGGCTCCCGGGGCCACCCTGGTGGCCGTGGTGGATCCGGATCCCATCCGGGGCCCCGAGATTGCCGCGAAGTTCGGTGCCCCCTGGGCCGCCTCCCTGGACCAGGTGCTGGCCGAGGTGGACGCGGTGCAGATCGCGGCGCCCACGGGCTTCCACCACGCCCTCGGCCTCCAGGCCCTGAAGGCCGGCAAGCACGTGCTGATGGAGAAGCCCCTGGCGGCCTCCCTCGACGAGGGCGTGGCCCTGCTGAAGGCCCTGGCCGCGGCCCGCGCCACGAATCCCGGAATCGTGGCCCAGGTCGGCCATCTGGAGCGCTTCAATCCGGCCGTGACGGCCCTCCGCGACCGCGGCTTCAAGCCCCGCTTCCTCGAGGCCGTGCGCGTCTCCCCCTTCCCGGCCCGGAGCCTCGAGGTGGACGTGGTGATGGATGTGATGATCCACGACCTGGACCTGCTCCGTGCCCTGGTGGGCCGGCCCGTGATCGACGTCGAGGCCGTGGGCGTGCCCGTCCTGACGCCCTACGCCGATCTGGTGAATGCCCGCCTGAAGTTCGAGGGCGGCGCCTTCGCCACGGTCACCGCCAGCCGGGTGGCCCGCAAGAAGGAGCGCACCCTCCGCGCCTTCGGCGACAAGGAGTACGCCAGCCTCGACTTCGCCGCCCAGAAGCTGGAGATCCTGCGGCTGGTGATGGGCCCCGACGGCCCGCAGGTCCACCCCGAGACGGCCGACATCGAAGAGGGCGAGCCCCTGCGCCTGGAGATCGAGGCCTTCCACGCCGCCTGCCTGGGCCAGGGCACCGAGGGCGTCACCTGGGAGGAGGGTCAGGAGGCCATGCGCGTGGCCGACCAGGTGCAGAAGGCCGTGGCGAAGAGCCTGGCGGAGATCCAGAGGGGGTGAGACTTCCTTTGGCCATAGGCCAATCTAAAAACACACGCAGAGGTCGCTGAGATGGTCGAGAACGCGGAGAAGGGAGAGGAACATGACCATCCCTCCGCGCCCTCTGCTTCCCCTGCGACCCTCTGCGTGAGTGGTTTCCCACCGTGCAACGACCCGCGAGCGCATCTGACATGAGCCGCTTCTATGACCTCGCCTCCCTGACCAAGCCCCTGGTGACGGCGCCGCTGGCGCTGGCCTTCCTGGACCTGGATGCGGACCGGCGCTGGGCCCTGGGGTTCCATGACCGCGGCACGCCGCTCACGGTGCGGCAGCTGTTATCGCACAGCTCGGGCCTGCCGCCCTGGCGGCCCTTCACCGGCGAACCCCTGGCCGCGCAGCTCCGCCGCCCGGTCCCGGATCACCCCCTGCTCCGTCCCGCCGCGCCTGGGCTGGCCACCTATTCAGACCTGAACTACCGCCTGCTGGCGGAGCTTCTGGCGGCCGGGACCGGCGTGCCCTTCGCAGGGCTGGGCGCGGCTTCGGGCCTGAGTCCCGCGCCCTGGCGGGAGATCCCGGAGAAGCTTCCGGATGCGCCCGATGCGGAGGCCTGGCGGCTGGCCACGGAGCGGCCCCTGCCGCCGCGCGACGCGCATCTGCCCCAGGATGCCAACGCGCGCGCCGGCATGCCCGGCCACGCCGGCTACGGCACCACCGCCCCCCAGCTGGAGGCGGCCCTCACGCGCTGGGTGGGCGCCGGCTGGCCGAACCGCATGGCGGTGGAGGTCGCGGCAGGCGAGAGCGGCGCCCGCTGGGGCCTGGGCCTCCAGGTGCTCTTCGCGGGCAGCGGGCATTTTGGACAGCTGCTGTCGCGACTCCCCCAGGGCCTCGGCATCCAGGTCCTCGAAGCCCCCACGCAGGCGGTCCCCGCTGCCGCACCCGCTCCCGGCCCCGACGCCGGCGTGCCCTCCGGCTGGTGGTTCCACCTCGGCTACACCGGCCCCGCCCTCTTCTACCGGCCCGCGGATCGCAGCTGCGTCGCCCTGCTCCTCCACCGGGGAGGGCCGGGCGGCCTGATGCTCGACGCCGAGGCGTTGCGGGCCCGGCGCTGGGAGGCCCTGGCCCGATTCGTGGGACAATGGGGCGGATGAAGCCCCTCCTCGTTCCCGCCCTGATCCTGTCGGTGGCTTCCGCCCCTGCCGTCCAGCCCCCGCTGAGGATCGGCCTCGACACCCAGGCCACGGAATGGATCGTGTCCCTGGAGGGCGGCGGTCAGGTCTGCGACCGCGCCGGGAAGCCCCTGCTGAAGTTGGCCCCGGACGAAAAGCTGCGCATCTGGTGGGACAGCCGCGGCGCCTCGGACCCCACCAGCGAGTACCGCATCCAGGTGGGCCGCCCCCTGGCCGCCGGCGAGGCGGATGCCCTGATGAAGCGCCTGAAGACGCTCGGCGAGCCGGCGGACCGCGTGAAGGTGCCCGACGCAGACACCTGGCGCGTGCTGACCGGCCACTTCCCCGAGGCGCCAAAAGCCGAGCCCCTGCTCCAGAAGCTCCAGGACCTGGGGTACGACGAGCTGTGGGTGGCCACCGAGCCCCGCGACAGCCAGCCCCGCAAGGGCCGCGCCCTCTACGCCGTCAGCGACCGCTATGAGCGGCGCGCCCTGCCCCTCGGCGGCGTGTGGCTGAAACCCGCGGGCGAGCTGACCAGCCTCCAGGGCAAGGGCCGCTACCGGGGCAAGGTGGAGATCTTCCCCAACGCCCAAGGCCGCCTGACGGTGGTGAACACCCTGGATCTGGAGACCTACCTCCGCGGCGTGGTGCCGAAGGAGATGGGCGCTTGGGAGTTTCCCTCTCTCGAGGCGCTGAAGGCCCAGGCCGTGGCGGCACGCACCTACGCCGTGGCGAATCGCGGCAAGCGCGCGGCCGACGGCTTCGACATGGGCGACACCGTGGCCGACCAGGTCTACGGCGGGCGCGACGGCGAGCAGCTCCTCACGGACCGGGCCATCCAGGAGACGGAAGGCCTGTTCGCCACCTACGGCGGCAAGCCCATCCTGGCCCTCTTCATGGCGAACTGCGGTGGCCACACGGTGGACGTATCCCAGGTCTTCGGCGGCGATGCCCCCTACCTGAAGGCCGCCCCCTGCTACCCGGCCAAGCCCCTCACCCTGCCCTTCACTGCAGGCGTGTCCCTCACCGCCGAGACGCAGCAACCTTGGCTTGGCTGGGAATTGCTGAGGCTGGCGGCGGGGATCGTGCCGGTGGAGTGGCTCAACGGCGATCATCTGGCCCGCCCAGCCACGGTGGATGAGTTGAGCACCCCGGTGCTGGCCCTCCAGCAGCGCCTCGGCCTCGACCCCGCGCCCCTGTCCCGGAACGGCCACCTGGTGCTCGCCCTGGCCCGGGCCCTGGGCCTCCACACCGTGGTGGAAGGCCAGGAGCGGCCCCAGGACGCCGCGTACTTCCTGCCCGCCGAGGTGCCTGCCGGCGATCGCCTGCTGGCCGCCTTCCTCACCCGGAGGGGCATCGTCCCCGCGGCCCTCTGGACCGCCAAGGAGCCTCCCACTCTGCGCCAGGCCCTCCTGGCCCTGGGCCGGATGTGGCAGGACCTGGATCCCCTGACCCCAGGGGAAGGTGCCCTGCTGATGGATCGGCAGGTGCGCCGGAAGCGGGGCGGCCCCGAGCCCCTGGCCCTCTCCCCGAGGCTCATTCTCGCGGAGGAGGCGCCGGATGGCAGCCTGCGCCTGCTGCCGAAGGCCGACATCCAGGTGGGCGACCGCCTGAAGTGGATCCCCGCCGAGGACGGCTCCGCCGCGGTGCTGGTGCGGCGGCTCGATCCCGATGGCGCCGCCTGGGACCGCTACAACCCCACGGCCCACTGGCGCGTGGAATACACCGAGGCCGACCTGCTGGCCCTGGTGCGCAAGCGCATCAAGGTCTCCGGCATCCGCGAGCTCAGGGCCCAGTACAACGAGGAGGGCCGGGTGCTGGACCTGGCGCTGATCGACAGCCAGGGGACGACCCACCGGGTGCGCGGCATGCACATCCGCGGCCTGCTGGGCCTCAAGGACAACGTGTTCCGCTTCCTCACCCTGGGCCAGGGTGCGCGGCGTCGCTGGGTGTTCTACGGGCGGGGCTGGGGCCACGGGGTGGGCATGTGCCAGACCGGCGCCTACGGCATGGCGCTGGAAGGGGCCACCTTCCAGCAGATCCTTTCGCACTACTACCCCGGGACCGAGCTGCGCAAGGTCGATTGATTTTCAACCACCAAATCTCTTTCAGGGATTGACGAACCCCCGGGGTCGCCCCAGGTTTGCCTTCCTGGGGGAGGTATGTCTCTGGATGCCTGGATTCTCGGCGCGCCGCTGAAGGTGCTGCGGCAGGAGGACCATCCGTACCGCGAGACCACCCTGGCCACCCTGGGGCGGCATGAGCTGGGCATGAGCCGGCGGCAGACCCCGGCGGCCCAGCCGGGCTGCGAGATCTTTCTGGATGGCCGGTCCATCTACCTGCCCGGGGACCCCGCGCCGGACCGGGCCTGGTTCGACCTCTGCCGCGAGCTGGGCTACGAGCCCGCCCACCACTGGGACTGGGACCCGGCCCTGATCCTCTTCCAGCAGGTGCTGCCGGCTCTGGCGGCGGACTGGCACGAACCGCCCCTCGCCCTGGACGCCCAGGGCCTCCCGGAGGGTGTCCTGAGCCTGGCCAGCCTCCGGCAGACCTTCGCGGAAGCCGTCTCCGAGCTGCGCCAGGGCAGCCTCGGTCCCGTGGGCGCCAAGGTGGCCGAGACCTTCGAGTGGCTCCCCCTTCGCGCCGTGGTCTTCCACGACGATGCCCAGCTGCCTCTCGATTTCGAAGGCGCCGGCTCCTGCGGACGGGTCTCCCTCTGGCTCGGCATCCACCGGGACCGGGCCGTGGCGCTGGACGGGCCCGCCCCCTTCGGGCCCGGGCTGCGGCGCTGGGTGGCCGGGGGTTCCGGAGACCTCACCCCCGCGGAAGCCTTCCTCCGGGCCGCCGGGCTGGATCCGGAGCCCCCCAAGGGCTTCGACACCGCCTTCGAAGCCGCCCTCCACCGCCTCTGCTACCGGCTCGAAGGCCCCCTGGACGCCTACCGCCGCACCTACCCTGTGGGCATACCCTGGCACCGGGACCGCCGCGAACGGCTCCTGGGCCGCACGATCGTGGATGTCCGGCCTGGGACGCCCCCCATGCTCGTGCTGGATGACGGCACCGAGGTGGCCTTGGAAAACACGCCCGTGCCCACCTGGGAGCACGGCGGCATCTGAGGTCAGGACCCGGGCTCGGTCTCCGCCTCGGGCAGCCGGTTCATCCGCCGCACCAGGGCCACCACGACCATGGTGAGGGCGGCCCCGACCGCTGCGGCGGTCATGTCCTTCTGCGCGTCCCAGATGTCCCCCTGGGTGCCGAGGAAGGCATCGCCCAGCTCCGGCGCGCTGAGGCGGGCCGTGATGCTTTCGATGATCTCGTAGACGGCGGAGGCCGCCAGCACCACGTCCAGGGGCAGGTAGTAGTTCCAGAAGCCGCGGGTGCGCGCCACCCGCATGAACACCTCGCGCACGGGGTAGGCCAGCAGGAGGCCGAAGCTGAAGTGGACGATGCGGTCGAAGGGATTCCGCGCCAGTCCCCACTGCGCCTTCATCCAGAAGCCGAGCGGCACGTTGGCATAGGTGTAGTGGGCGCCCACCGCATGCAGCGCCAGGAAGATGGTGATCAGCAGGTAGCTGAGGTCGGAGAGCGGGAAGCGGCGGTAGGTCCCGGCCAGGCCGGCCACGGCCAGCACCACCAGCAGGTTCTCCATCCGCCAGTCGCCGGGATAGAGGGGCCGGATGGCCGTCACGATCCAGACGAGGGCGTAGGCGACGCAGAGAACCTGGAGGAACCGGTTCTCGCGGAAGGGGCGCGGGTTCGGGCAGGCGGCATGGCTGAGCATGCCCCAGATTACATGACCTTCGTATCGCCGGTGGCGCGCAGGTTCACGGCCGTGACCTTGTATTCGGGCGTGCCCGTGACCGCGTCCCGGCCGGGGCCCGTGGCCAGGTTCACGTAGGCGGCCACGGCGTGGAACGTGGCGAAGGGTTCGCCCCGCCGGACCCGGTCCGTGGGACGGGTGCGGAGGGTGAAGGCCCCGTGGCGGCTCTGCACGTGGACCGGGTCCCCGGCGGAGAGGCCCAGCTCCGCCGCGTCGTCCGGGTGGAGCTCCAGCTCGTCGTCCGCCCGCAGCTCGCGGTTGCGGGTCCGGCCCGTCATGGTGGCGGCGTTGAAGTGGAAGAGGCTGCGCCCCGTGTTCAGCAGGAACGGGAACTCGCCGCCGCAGACCTCCAGGCTGGGCGTCCAGCCGAGCGGGCGGAAGGCCGCCCGGCCCCCCGGGAAACCGCTGGCGTGGAGCACCGGCGTGCCCGGGTGGTCCTCGGCCGGACAAGGCCACTGGAGGCCACCTTCCTGGTCCAGTCGCCCGTGGCTGATGCCGGCGATGGCCGGCCAGACCTGGCGCGCCTCGTCCCACACGGCGGCGGCGTCCGGGTGCCGGAAGGGCTGCCCGGCGCCCAGCCGCTCCGCCAGGGCGCCAAGGATCGCCATGTCCGTGCGGCTTCCCCCCTTCGGCGGCACCACCTGGCGCACGCGCTGGACGCGCCGCTCGCCGTTCATGTAGGTGCCTTCTTTCTCAAAGGGGCTGGCGGCGGGCAGGAAGACCGTGCCGAAGGCCTTGGCCGTCTCCGTGAGGAAGAGGTCCACCACAATGAGGGCATCCAGCCCGTTCAGGTTCTCCGCGGTCTCCCGCGCACCCGGGTGGCTGAGCAGGGGGTCGTAGCCGATCACCAGCAGCGCCTTCAGCCGTCCTCCTCCGGCGGCATCGATCATCTCCAGGGCGTTGAGGCCAGGCTCCTCCGGCAGATCGGCACCCCACACCTGCGTGTGGATCTCCCGGGACTGCGCCAGCTTCTGGTAGCCCGTGAGCCGGGACGGCTCGCAGCCCATCTGGGCGCTGCCCTGGACATTGTTCTGGCCCCGCAGGGGATTCACGCCGGCACCGGGAATGCCCACGTTCCCCGTGAGCAGCGCGAGGTGGGCCAGGGCCGCCACACCGTCCGTGCCCTGCCGGTGCTCGGTGACGCCGAGGCCATGGAAGATCATCGCAGGGCCCGTGGTGGCGTAGAGCCGGGCTGCGCGCCGGATGGCCTCCGGCTCGATCCCGCAGAGGGCCCCCGCCCGCTCGGGGGTCCACTCGCGCAGGGAGGCCGCGTAGGCCTCCAGGCCTTCCGTGCGGGCCGCGAGGAAGGCCAGGTCCGTAAGCCCCTCACCAAGGATCAGGCTCGCCATGGCCTGCAGGAGGGGCAGGTTCGTGCCGGGCCGCGGCGTGAGGTGGACCGTGGCCAGGTCGGCCAGCTCCGTGCGCCGCGGATCGATCACGATGAGCGGCACCCCGGCCCGGGCCCGCTGGCGGATGCGGGCCCCGACGATGGGGTGGTTCTCGGTGGGATTCGCGCCCACGACCATCAGCAGCCCGGCCCGTTCGATATCGGCGTAGCTGTTGGTGGCCGCCCCGGTGCCGAAGGTCTGGCCCAGGCCCGCGGCGCTGGGCGCGTGGCAGACCCGGGCGCAGCAGTCCACGTTGTTCGTGCCCAGGGCCAGGCGCGCGAACTTCTGCGTCAGGTAGTTCTCCTCGTTGGTGGAACGGCTGGAGGCCAGCACGCCCACGGCACCGGGGCCTCCGTCCCGGCGGGCCTGCTGGAGGGCGGACGCCGCGGCCGCCAGCGCCTCGTCCCAGGTCGCGGATTCCCACGCCCCGTTCCGCCGGATCAGGGGCTCCGTGATCCGGTCCGGCGCGTCGTTGAAGCCCCATCCGTACCGGCCCTTCACGCAGAGGTGGCCGCGGCTCACGGGCGATGCGAGCACGGGGCGCGCTTCGGTGATGCGCCCGCCCTTCACGCCCACGTCCAGCTCGCAGCCCGTGCCGCAGTACGGGCAGGTGGTGCGCACCCAGCGCTCTGGCAGTCCAGCCGCCAGGCGAGAGGCGTCCTCGATGGCGCCCGTGGGGCAGGCGTCGGCGCAGGCGCCGCAGCTCACGCAGGCGCTCTCCCGCAGCCCCGGCGACAGCTCTGGCGCCAGCGCCAGGTCCGCTCCGCGGCCCGTGAACGTCCAGACGTTCTGCCCCTGCACCTCGTCGCAGATGCGCACGCAGCGCCCGCAGGCCACGCACCAGGAAAGGTCCACATCCAGGTACGGATGCTCCGGCTGCTTCGCCTCCGGCCGCCTCACGCCTGAAGGTTCCACACCATAGGCGTCCAGCAGCTTCCGGAAGGGCTTCCCCGCCAGCCGCGCCGGGTCTTCCGCCGGGATGCGCTCCGCCAGGCGCTCCAGCATGGCGCGGCGGAAGTCCTCCAGGGCCGGCGTGTGGGTCGCCACCACCATGCCCTCCTCCACGGGCGTGGCGCAGGCGCAGGGGGGACGCTCGCGGCCCTCCACCTCGACCTCGCACAGCCGGCAGCTCGAGGCCGGCTTCAGGCGCGGATCCGAGCAGAGGGTGGGGATCTCGATGCCGTTCTGCCGGCAGGCCTCCAGCAGCATGGTGCCCGGCGGCGACGCGACGTCGCGGCCATTCACCCGCAGGCGGATGAGGGTTCCAGTCACCGGCTTGTCTCCAGAAGGAAGGGGCGCTCAGCAGTATGCGCCGCCCCCCGGTGACTTCAAGGCTGGCCGTGCTGCTCCCACCGCACACCGAAGTGATCCAGGATGTGCTGGCGCTCCACGCGCTCCTGCTCCGCGATGCTCGCGTAGGGATGGCGGAACACCACGCGCCGGACGCCCCGGCGCACCAGGGCGCGGCAACAGGTGAGGCAGGGCTCGTGGGTGACGTAGGCCGTGGCCACGGGGCCGTCGCAGAAGCCCAGGGCGTTCTCCTCCGCGTGGCTCGTGTGCAGGCAGCGCTGCCCCGGCCTGCAGGTCTCCGGCGTGCAGTGCGGCATGCCCGGCAGCGCCCCGTTGAAACCCGCCGCCGCGATGCCACCGTCGCCCCGCAGCAGCACGGCGCCTACCTGGAGGCGGCAGCAGGTCCCCAGGCGGCTCAGCTCCAGCGCCATGTTCATGAAGACCTCGTCCTTCAGCTGGGATCGCGTCACGGTGGGCCCCTCGGGAAACCTCCATCATCGCAAGAAGTGAGCTGCCGCGGACCCACCCTCCACCACTCAATGGATCTGGGCGTCCTTGGAATAAATCGTGCGCTTCGTCACAGCCTCGGGGGTTCAACCAAAGTCGCTCATAGGCATAATAAAATATAGGCAGGTAATATATGAGACCCAGTCTTCTGACCCCCCTCCTTGCCACCCTGGCCCTCTGCGGCCCGGTTTCCCTGCAGGCCCAGACCCGCGCCCAGGCCCACCTCCAGGACTGGGAGCCCGCGCGCGCGACCGGGGGCTGGGCCTTCCAGGAAGTGGACGGCTCCCTGGTGTTCTTCGATCCGGGCACCCGGTCGCTCCGCGCCTGGATGAAGGGCAGCGGCCTCCTGTCCACCCTGCCGGTGTTCCTGCCCGAGGTCCGGAAGCCCGCCCCGGCCTCGAAGCCGGTCGCCGCCGCACCCCCCCGGGCCACCACGGACTACGACGCCGCCGGCGCCCTTCTGTACGGCATCCCGCGCCACCAGCGGACCCAGCCCGCGGTCTCCAGACCCGCATCCCAGCCGGCTCCGGAGGCCCCCGCCAGCGAGGCGGTGCCCGAGCGCTGGGTGATCGACTCGTACAGCCGGACCTGGATGGTCTGCGACGGGCGGCTGGTCATCCTCACCAAGGACGGGCAGCTTGAGACTGCATCGGCGCTTCCCGCCCCCGTCCAGGACATGGCCGTGGGTCGCGAGGGCATCCTCATCCTCTACCGCACCCCGAAGCCCTGCCTGGAGAAGCGCGACCTCCGGACTGGCGCGGTGCTCTGGTCCTACGGCGACCGCTCTCAGCTGAAGGACGCCGCGACCCAGCCCCTGCTCGTCCCCCTCAACCGCATGGCTCTGGGCATGGACGGGACGGTGTACCTGGCCGAAGGCCCCAGCCTGGCCTTCACGGTGCTCGATCCCGCCAAGGGGCCCAAGGAGCCCGGCCAGACCTTCTTCACCTGCCATGACGCCCTCCCGGGCCGCGCGGCCCTGGGCCGGGTGGGGCGCGGTCCCATGCTCTCCTGGGCGGGCCGGGACGTGATCTTCTGCGTCTTCCAGCCCAGCCAGGTCCGGTCCTGCGGCGCGCCGGAGTCCACGGGCCTGATGCTCGCGCGCTTCGATCTGCTCAACGGCGCCCTGGAGTGGATCCCCACCACCCTCGCCGAGGGCCATCAGCTGGTGGGCCTCCTCGACCGCGAAGCCGTCTTCCTCGCACCCGGCGGCGGCCTGGCCTACGCGCCCATCCGCTGAAGCGGGCGACCGGACCGCCGATCCGCCGGGCCATCAGGTTCCCCGACATCCCGGCCATCCGATCATCCGAACTGGTGGCCCCGATGCGATTCGAACGCACGACCTGCTCCTTAGGAGGGAGCTGCTCTATCCAGCTGAGCTACGGGACCCACGCGGGTTTGCGCGGTTTCAGTCTAGCAGTTGTGCCGGTGTTCTGGCGCCCCGCCCGTCCTGATGCCCGGGGTCCCTCGGCTTCCGGGCAGGCGCTGGGCGTGTGGAGGAGGCGGTGACCCGGGAGCCCGGGGACCAGGAATCCACGAATCGATGACTGAGCAATTTTGACCCGTTTTTGACAATCGACATTCAACCTGGACGCATGGATGCGGTGATATCCTTCCGTTCATGACGCACGAACCCGGCTTATCCTTGGAGCGGGAGTGGGGGTCGCCCGATCCCCTCCATCGCGTGAGTTCCATGCCTCCTCTCTTTGATGCCCACAGCCACCTTCCGAGGGTCGGTGCCCTGGAAGATCCGCTGCTCCGCAGGGACCACCGTCGGGTCGTCTGCGGAACCTGTGAGGCGGACTGGAGGGCTGTCCTGGCCCACGCGGCTTCCCACGACCAGGTCATTCCCATGCTGGGCCTCCACCCCTGGTTCGTGGGGGAGGCCGCCCCAGGCTGGGCTTCGCGGCTGGAGGCCCTGCTCCGTTCCAACCGTGCCGGCCTGGGGGAGTGCGGGCTGGACTTCGCCCGGAAGGAGGCGGACCGGGGCACCCAGGAATCGGCCCTGCGCGTCCAGCTGCGCCTGGCCCACACCCTGGGCCGGCCCATCGCACTGCATGTGGTCCACGCCTGGGGGAGCCTGCTGGATCTCCTCCGTGAAGAGGGTGTGCCACCCGCAGGCGCCCTCGTCCACGCCTACGCCGGCAGCCTGGAGACGGCCCGGCAGCTTCAGGCCATGGGCGTCTTCCTGTCCTTTTCCGGCAACCTCCTGAAGCCGGACCGGGCGGGCGTGCGGGAAGCCCTGAGGGCAGCGGCCTCTGACCACCTGCTCCTGGAGACCGACGGGGCCGGGGAACTGGAGCGCCTGTTCGAGGCTGTGGCGGGGCTCCGTGGCATCCCCGTGGCGGAATTGGAGCTCCTGACCTGGGACAATGGCAGCCGGTGTTTCCGGGAGCTGATGGCATGAGGTGGTATTCCCGCAGTGAGCTGCTGCTCGGCGAGGCGGCGCTGGAGCGGCTGCGCCAGGCCCGCGTGACGATCTTCGGCCTGGGCGGCGTGGGCTCCTTCGCCGTGGAGGCCCTGGCCCGGGCCGGCGTGGGCCATCTGCGCCTGGTGGACCACGATGTGGTGGGCCCCAGCAACCTCAACCGCCAGCTCTTCGCCCTGCGCTCCACGGTCGGCCAGCCGAAGGCGGACGTGGCCGCCGCCCGGGTGCGGGACATCAACCCCGACTGCGACGTGGAGTCCCGCATCACCTTCATCCACACGGACACGCTGCCGGACCTGCTCACGCCGCGGCCCGACGTGATGATCGATGCCATCGACTCCATGACCTGCAAGGTGGCCCTCATGCGCACGGCGCACGAGCAGGGCCTGCCCATCATCTCCGCCATGGGCGCCGGCGGCCGCACGGACAGCAGCCAGCTCCGCGTCGGCGACCTGAGCGACACGCGCCTGTGCCCCCTGGCCGCCCGCGTGCGGAAGGAGCTCCGCAAGGCGGGCATCACCCGGGGCATCCGCTGCGTCTATTCGCTGGAGCCCGCCGACAACAAGCGGCCCGCGAACCCCGTCGACATCGAACCCCACCGCGGTCCCGGGCGCCAGCGCCGGCCCGTGGGCACCATCTCGTACATGCCCGCCATCGTGGGACTGAAGGTGGCCGAAGAGGTCCTGCGATTGCTGCTGGAGCCTTCCGCCTAGTCCCCTTCCACGGCCTGCCGCAGCACGGCCTGGAACTGCCCGCTCTGGTAGGGCTTCGCGAGGAACCCGGCCAGGCCGCGGCCCAGGAAGTCCGCGAGGACATCCTGTTCGCTGTAGCCGCTGGTGAGGATCACCGGCACGTTCGGATCCACCGCGTGCATGCGGAGGAAGGCCTGCCGCCCGTCCAGGTGGGGCATGGTCAGGTCCATCAGCACCGCGGTGATCTCCCCGTGGCGGAGCTCGAACAGCCCCACCGCCTCCTGCCCGTCCGCCGCTTCCAGCACCTGGAAACCCAGGTTCTCGGCCAAGGTCCGGGCCACGGCCCGCGCCCCGGGTTCATCGTCCACCACCAGGAGAACACCTCGCCCCTGCCAGCCGGTCTCCCGGGGATGGGGAGAGGCCGATTCGGGCGTGTGGACCAGGGCGGGGAGGAACAGCTTGAAGACCGAACCGCGGCCCGGCTCGCTGTAGACCTTGAGGCTGCCGTGGTGGCTGCGGAGGATGCCCAGCATGGCGGAGAGCCCCAGCCCGCGCCCAGTGAACTTGGTGGTGAAGAAGGGGTCGAAGATCCGATCCCGCACCTCCGGCGCCATGCCGCAGCCGGTATCGCTCACCTCCAGCGTCACGTAGCTCCCCGAGGCCAGGGGCAGCGCGGGCAGCAGTCCGCCGTTGTAGGCCTCGTCCACCGCCTGGAGGCCGGTCCGGATGGTGATGAGCCCGCTGACCTCCTCGCCGATGGCCTCGGAGGCGTTGGTGACGAGGTTCATGACGAGCTGCTGCATCTGGGAGGGGTCGGCGGAAATGCGCGGCAGCCCTGGGGAGAGGTCATACCGCACCATCGCCTTCTTGGAGATGGACACGGTGAGGAGCTGGGTCATCTCCACCACCAGCCGGTTCAGGTCCACTTCGATGACCTGGAGGCGGCCCTTCCCGGCGTAGGCCAGCAGCTGCCGGGTCAGGTCCGCGGCCCGCAACGTGGCCTGCTCGATCTGGTGGAGGTACGGCAGGGCCGGGCTCTCCGGGGGGAGCTTCATGACCCCCAGGTTCGCGTTGCCCAGGATGGTGGTGAGCAGGTTGTTGAAGTCGTGGGCGATGCCGCCGGACAGGACGCCGAGGCTCTCCAGCTTCTGGGATTGGCGCAGGGCCTCCTCCGCCTCCTTCCGCTGGGTGATGTCCGCCCGGATGGCCACGAACTGCACGGGGCGGCCGTTCTCGTCCAGGAAGGGGACGATGGTGGTGTCCACCCAGTAGTGGGTACCGTCCTTCGCGCGGTTCTTGAGCTCGCCTTTCCAGACCTTCCCCACCAGGATCGTCGCCCACAGCCGCGTCATGAAGGCCTTGGGGTGGTGGCCCGAGTTGATGATCCGGTGGTCCTGGCCGAGCAGTTCCTCCCGGGAATACTTGGAGATGGCGCAGAACTTGTCGTTCACGTAGGTGATCCGCCCCCGGGCGTCCGTGACCGCCACGATGGCGTGTTCGTCGAGGGCCCGCTTGAAGTCCTCCAGCTCGCGGAGCAGCCGCGCCAGACGCGTACCCGGTCTCCCCGGCCCGCCGGATCCACTGTTGTCCTCGGGGGACGAACCCTTGGTTCCCTGCCGAAGCGTCACGAATGGTCCTTTTCCGGTTGCGAGGCCACACAGAACAAGACTCAGTATAGGTGGCTCTCACCACTAGGCAAGTTAGGCCCAAAGCACTAGCAGGCATACCTCTGGAAGGACCCGACGGGCCCTTCCGGAGCCGGATCAGGTCTGGCTCAGTGCCCGATCGGGGCGTTGTACTCCGCGTAGGTCCCCTGGAAATCCTCGATGCCGTCATCGGTGAGGTGCCAGATACGGGTGGCCACCTCGTCGATGATGTCCTCGTCGTGGGTCACGAAGAGGATGGTGCCCTCGTAGCGCTGGAGCGCGTCGTTCAGGGCGATGACCGCCTCCAGGTCCAGGTGGTTGGTGGGCTCGTCCAGCACCAGGATGTTGGGCTTCTGCAGCATGAGCTTGCAGAAGAGCAGGCGGCAGGACTCGCCGCCGCTCAGCACGTCCGTCATCTTGTTGCCCTCTTCGCCGCGGAAGAGCATCTGGCCCATGACGCCGCGGATCTGCTCCTTGGTGGCGTCGGGATCGAACTGGTGCAGCCAGGTCACCAGCTCGTAGCCCTTGGGGATGCTCTCGGCGAAGTCCTGGGAGAAGTAGCCCACGTTGGCTTCGTGCCCCCACTTCACCTCACCCCCGTCCAGCTTCAGGCCCAGCTCGGTCACCTGCGGCGCATTGGCCAGCAGGGCGTTCAGCAGGGTGGTCTTGCCGATGCCGTTGCGGCCCATGACCGCGATCTTCTCGCCGCGCTGCACCATGGCCGTGAAGCCCTTGATGACCTCGTGGCGGCCCCCCGTGCCGTCCTTGTCGGTGTCGTAGCCCTTCTTCACGCCCTCGAACTCCAGGGCGTAGCGGCCGCCGGGCTTGCCGATGTTGAACTTGATGAAGGGGCGCTGGATGTTGCTGCGCGCCAGGTCGCTGGGCTGGAGGCGCTCCACTTCCTTGCGGCGGCTGTTCACCTGGCTGCTGCGGGTGCCCGCCGCGAAGCGCTGGATGAACTCGTTGAGCTGGGCGATCTTCTTCTCGCGCTGGGCGTTGTCCGACTCGATGCGCGACCGCACCTGGATCTTCGCCATCACCATGTCGTCGTAGCCGCCCGTGTACTGGATGATCGTCTGGTAGTCGATGTCGGCGATGTGCGTGCAGACGTTGTTCAGGAAGTGGCGGTCGTGGGAGATGACCACCACCGTGCCCTTGTAGCGGTTGAGGAACTCCTCCAGCCAGTGGATGGAGTCCAGGTCCAGGTGGTTGGTGGGCTCGTCCAGCAGCAAGGACTGCGGATTCCCGAAGAGGGCCTGGGACAGCAGCACGCGCACCTTCTGGCCGCCCTGCAGCTCGCCCATCCTGCGCTCATGCAGGGCCTCCGGGATGCCCAGGCCGTCCAGCAGGACGGCGGCGTCGCTCTCGGCCGTGTAGCCGTCCTCATCGGCCACGACACCCTCGAGCTCGGCCACACGCATGCCGTCCTCATCGGTCATCTCCGCTTTCTCGTAGATGGCGTCCCGCTCCTGGAGCGCCTTCCAGAGCCCCGCGTTGCCCATGATCACCGTGTCGATGACCCGGTACTGGTCGAAGGCGAACTGATCCTGGCGCAGGATGCCCATCTTGCGGGGCCGGATCACGTTCCCCATCTGCTGCTCCAGCTCGCCCGACAGGATCTTCATGAACGTCGACTTCCCCGCCCCGTTCGGCCCCGTGAGGCCGTAGCGCCGCCCGGGATTGAAGGTCGTAGTGACGTCCTCGAAGAGGATCTTCGCGCCGTAGCGCATGGTGACGTTCTGGACTGCAAGCATGGAAACTCCCGAACCCACCATTGTAAGGGAGGAAACCTGTTTCTCCGAGAGCCTTACTCCAAACGGCGCCCTGCGGCCGCCGTTTGGAGATACGGCGGCTTCGCCGCCGGAAAGATCCTTCCCTAGCAGCAAAACGGCGCCCGGACGGGCGCCGTCTTGCAGCCTGCCGAAACCTTCGGCGGAACAACACCCCTCAGAACGGGATGTCGTCATCCGGGAAGCTGCCGCCGCCCGCCGGGCTGGGGGCGCCGTGGTCCTCGAAGTCCTGGGAGCCGGTGCCGGAGGCGCGGCCGCCGTAGCCGCCGCTGTCCCGGCTGCCGCCGCCGTCCTCCATGCGGCCCAGCATGACGAAGTTGTCGCAGCGGATGTCGCAGGCGGTCTTCTTCACGCCGGCCTGGTCCGTGTACTCGCGGTACTGGATGCGGCCCTCGACCATGATCTGCTTGCCCTTGCGCAGGTACTTCTCGGCGATCTCGGCCTGCTTGCCCCAGACCACGATGTTGTGCCATTCCGTCTTGCTCTGCTTCTCGCCGGCCTGGTTCTTCCAGGTCTCGGTGGTGGCCACGGAGAAGCGGGCCACGCTCTGGCCCGAGGGCGTGGACTTCAGCTCGGGGTCGCGCCCGAGGTTGCCGATGAGCAGCACTTTGTTCAATGAACCGGACATGATGTCCTCCTTTGTACCGGCGGAGCTCTCCGCCTCACCGTCGACTCAGACCATCTGAGGGGGTGGTAGGGTAATCACGATTCTCTCGAGGCCTTCCCGTGTCAAGCATTCTGGTGAGCTGCAAGAACAAGTCCGGCGCCGAGAAGCATTACCTTCCTGCCCTCAGGGCCGCTGGCTGGGCCGGACCCATCCAGCTGGTGGCCCCCGGCGATCCCCTCCCCGACCTGGCCGACGTCACCGGCTTCCTGCTCACGGGCGGGGACGACATCCACCCCCGCCACTGGGATGAGGCGGAGGCCGTCCACCCGAAGGCCGAGGTGGACGCGGACCGCGATGCCTTCGAGATTCCCCTCATCCGCGCGGCCTGGGACCGGAAGCTGCCCATCCTCGGCATCTGCCGGGGCGAGCAGATCCTCAACGTGGCCCTGGGCGGCAGCATGGTCCAGGACGTGCCCGACTACTACGGCTGCGAGCCTTCGCGCCACCAGCACGGCACGCCGGACGTCCCGGACATGCGGCACCGCGTGCAGCTGGCGCCGGGATCGCGCCTGCGGGCCCTGCTGGGCGAGGACGTCTTCCTCGTGAACAGCCGCCACCACCAGGCCGTGAAGCGCGTCGCCCCACCTCTCGTGGCCGTGGGCTGGCACCTGGACACGATCCACGCCGGCACAGGCCCCCTCGTCGAAGCCGTGGAGGCGGTGGATCCCACCCGCTGGGTCTTCGGCGTCCAGTGGCACCCCGAGAACCTCGTCACCCTCAAGGGCCCCGCCGGCGACGCCGCCCGCGACCTGTTCGCGGCGTTCGTGCAGGCCGCAATGCCTGGACAGGATTAACAGGATTTTTAAGGATTAACAGGATTTCAAAAACCAGAACCGCCCTTGCTTTTTCAGTGGCTTGAATCCTGTTCATCCTGCTTTTCAATCCTGTTAATCCTGTCCATGTCTTTTCTTCGGAGCCCCCGTGTCCTCACCCATCCGTTTCGAGATCCGTGACCGCATTGCCACGCTGACGCTGGACCGGCCGGATAAGCTGAACGCGCTGGTGCCAGAGATGAAAGAGGGCTTCGAGGAGGCCCTGGCGAAGGCGGCGGAACCCGGCGTGAAGGCGCTGTTCCTGAGGGGCGCGGGACGGGCCTTCTGCGCCGGCGGCGACCTCGGCTGGATCTCGGCGGCGATCGCCGAGGACCGCTGGCCGGAGCTGGAGTCCCTGCTCGACCTGGGCGCCGCCGTGGCCCATGGGCTCGCCACCCTGCCCAAGCCCGTGGTGGCCGTGGTGCAGGGGCCAGCCGCCGGCGCGGGCATGAGCCTGGCCCTGTGCGCGGACCTGCGCCTCGCCGCGCCCGAGGCCGCCTTCAGCATGGCCTTCGTGAAGATCGGCCTGCATCCGGACTGGGGCGGCAGCGTCATGCTCTCCCGGCTGGTGAACCCCTCCGTGGCCGCGGAGCTGATGCTGACCGGCGACACCCTGAACGCGGACCGGGCCCTGGCCCTGGGCCTCGTGAACCGCGTCGTGCCCACGGACCTGCTGGAGGAGGCCGCTGCGGCCCTGGCCCAGCGCCTGGCCGCGGGCCCGGGGGAGACCTTCGCCCGCATCAAGGCCAGCCTGCTGCGCAACCAGGGCCTCGATGCCGAGACGCTGCGGGCCCGTCTCCAGGCCGAGGGCGCCCAGATGAAGGCCGCCATGCGCCGCCCGGACGCCAGGGAGGGCCTGGCCGCCTTCCTGGCGAAGCGGGCACCGAAATTCGCCTGACCGGCTTAACGGCCCTCTGCCAGGAAAGAGGCCCGCACGGCATCGAGCTCCGCCCGGATCTCCGGGGCCTGGCGGCTGGGATCCTGGGCGGCGCGGATCAGCTCTGCCAGGGCCGCGTCGCGCTGGCCCGACCGGAAGGCCAGCCAGGCCCGGGCCCGGTGGACATAGGGGGAATCGGCGGCCCCCGCGGGGATCGCCTGGAGCTTCTGTTCGGCCTCCTTCAGCTCGGGCCTGGGCTTGCGGAGCAGGCACTCCGCGGCGGCGGCCTGCGCGTTGGCGCGGACCTCGGGCGTCACCCCCTCCGGCAGGAGGTCGAGCACCTTCTGGTAGCCCGCCAGGGCCTGGGGGAACCGCTGCTGGAGGCGATCCAGCTCGGCCCCGTAGAACCGGCACTCGGCCTCGATGGTCTTCAGCCCTGAGGCCTCCGCGAGCTCCAGGGCGCGGCCGTGGAAGGAGGTGGAGGCGGCCAGGTCCCCTTTCATCAGGGCCAGGATGCCAAGGTTCCTCAGGCAGGTGATCCGCCCTCCCCGATCACCCACGGATTCCCGGATGGCCAGGGCCGCGGTGAGCCGTCCTTCTGCGGCCGGCAGATCGCGGGCCATGAGGGCGACCACCCCCAGGTTGTTCAGGGCGAGAGCCTCGCCCCATCGGTTCCCCAGGCCCTGCTGCAGGCTCAGATTGTTCCGGTAGAAGGCCTCGGCCATGCCGAGATCCCCGCGCTTCAGGGCGAGGTTGGCCAGGTTGTTCTGGGCCAGGGACAGGTACACCTTGTCCCCGGTCTGCTGGCTGAGCCGGAGCGAGCGCTCATAGAACTCGCCGGCCTCCTGGTACCTGCCCCGCTCGGCGGCGATGAGGCCCAGGTGGTTGTAGGCGATGGTCTCCCCGTCCCGGTCGCCGATGGTCTGGGCCAGGGCCAGGGTGGCCTCCCGCAGGTGCTGGGACTCGTCGAGGTGCCCCAGATCCTTGGCCAGATAGGCCTTGAGGGCCAGGGCGCGCCCTTCCGCCCAGCGGTCCCCCGTGGCCTTGGCGGACATGAGCGCCCAGTTGGCGACCGCCGGCGCCTGGTCCCGGCCGAGGCGACGGAGGCACGCGGCATAGGCCGACACGGCGCTGGAGAAGGCGGGGGCCTGCATGGCCGCCTCCCGGAGCCGGGCCTCGCTGCCCTTGAAGTCCCCCTTCAGGAACAGGGCCTTGCCTTCGGCGTAGGCCGCGAAGACCTCCGGCGGGACCGGGGCATTCTGGGGGGCGCTCGACCGCAGGGGATCCACCTTGTGGAGCAGGTCGTGGGCCGCCGGATCCACCAGTTCGTAGGGGGCGAAGGATCCCTGGCGGGACGCCTTCGTGGTCCCAGAGAAGCGGGTCCGCCCGGAGGCGTCCACCAGCTCATAGCGGAGCACATTCGCCTGTCCGGCCGGATCCCGGCTCAGGGCTCCCCGCAGGAGCAGCCGGGCGCCGAGGGCGTTCGCGATCCGGAGCTGGCTGGCCGGTTCCGTCGCTTCCGCCGGGGAGATCCGCAGGTTGGAGAGCACCCGGCTGACGGACTCGGGCTCCACCACATCCATGTGGGGCGAACCCTGCAGGGCCGTGGAGAAGATCTCGGCCATGCCCACGCCCACCTGCGCGTCCAGGGCCGGCTCCCCCGTGTCGTTGCGGATGGGCATGACCGCCATCCGGGGCGGGTGTTCCCTGCCGAGATCCGCGATGATGCTCCGACCGAACAGGTAGTAGCCCCCGCCAGACACCACGCCGAGCACGACCAGGGCCGCCCCGGCCCACCGGGCCCCCGGGTTCCCCGCCAGGTGGCGGCCGATGGCGTCGGCCACCTGGCGGCTCGTGGGCCGCTTCGCGGCGTCCCGGTGGAGCATCGCCCGCAGCAGGGCCCCCAGCCGCCGGGGGAGGCCGCGGCCCCGCAGGGGCTTGAGGTCGCCCTTGATGGTGGCCGTCATCCGCTCGCGGCCTTCGCCCGGGAACGGGTAGTCCCCCAGCAGCAGCTCCCAGCCGACCACCCCCAGGGAGAACACGTCGCTGGGCGGGCCGACGCGCTTGCCGCGCATCTGCTCCGGGGAAGCGTAGGTGGGGCTGCCCATGAAGACGCCCGCCTCCGTCATCTCCCCCCAGCTGGAGGGCCCCGGGGAGGGGGAGCCGGCGCCCACGCTGGTGCGCTCCTCCGCGACCGGCGGAACGGACTCCGCCACGGTCAACCCGGCCCCGGCCGGTTCAGGCAGGCCCGCAAGGTTGGGCGCGTTCCCGGTGGGATCATCCCCCGCGGCGGTGGTCGCATCCACCAGCCTGGCGAGGCCGAAGTCCAGGACCTTGATCTGTCCGGAAGCATCCACCATCACGTTGCTGGGTTTCAGATCCCGATGGACGATCCCTTTGGCGTGGGCCGCCTCCAGGGCGTGGGCGATGGACCGGAGGACCTGGAGCTTCCGGCGCAGGTCTAACCCCTTCGCCAGCTCGGCCAGGGTCTTCCCCTCGATGAACTCCATGGCGATGTAGGCGCTGCCGCCCGTCTCCACCCAGTCGTGCACCTGGCAGACATTCCGGTGGTTGAGCTGGGCCAGTGCCTTGGCCTCCCGACGAAACCGCGCCTTGGCGGCCGCCTTCCCATCCTCGCCCAGGTGGATCGCCTTGAGGGCGACCCGCCGCTCCAGCACCGGGTCCCAGGCCAGGTACACCGCCCCCATGCCCCCCTGTCCGAGGAGGGCCTGCACCTGGAATCGGCCGATCCGGGTGCCGGGAGCGAGCACGCCGGCCCCGGAAGGCCCTGGAGATCCCGGATCCGGGGGCGCTGGCGTGGCTGGCTGCATGGTCGTCCCCGGTTAGCGCATGCCCCGGCTCTGGGCGGCCTCGATGAGTTCCTTGATGCGGCGGGCGTCGGCCTTGGTGTGGCCGTGGCTGGTGAGGGGATCGCTCCCGCCGGTGCTCTCGACCGTGAGGTCGGACCAGAGCAGACCCGTCTCGATGCGCACGCTGGCCACTTTCGACAGGTGGATGCTGATCTCGTTCACCGAGAACCAGGACCGCTTGCGGCGGATCACGGCGGTGTCCGTGACTTCGATGACCGTGGTGAACAGGTGGTTGCCCTGGGTCCAGCGGCTGGCGTGGAAGGTCTCAGTCGCCATCAGAGGGCCTCCTTCGCGGCGGCGGCCACGGCCTGGGGCGTGATGCCGTAGGCTTCCAGCAGCTTCTCCGGCTTGCCGCTCTGGCCGAACTGGTCCTGCACACCCACCCGGCGCAGGGGCATGGGATGGGCCTCGGAGAGGATCTCCGCCACGATCCCGCCCAGGCCGCCATGGGCCTGGTGCTCTTCGCACGTGACGACGGCCCGGTGGGCCTTCGCCAGCTTCAGCAGCGTCTCGCGGTCGAAGGGCTTGATCGTGGGGCAGTGCAGCACCGTCGCCTCGATGCCCTCGGCGGCGAGCAGCTCCGCCGCCGCGAGGCAGATGGAGGTGCCCAGCCCGCAGCCCACCAGCAGGACGTCCGTGCCGGGGCGCATCATCACGGCCTTGCCGATCTGGAAGCGGTAGTCCTCGGCGTGGATGCGGGGGAACTTGTCGCGGGTGAGGCGGACGTAGACGGGCCCCTGGTGGGCGTAGGCCGCGCGGATCACCTGCTTCGTCTCGATGCCGTCCGCGGGCGAGATCACGGTCATGCCCGGAATCATCCGCATGAGGGCCAGGTCCTCCAGGCACTGGTGGGTGCCGCCGTCCTCACCCACCGTGAGACCCGCGTGGGTCGCCACGATCTTCACGTTCTGGTGGCCCACGCCCACGGCCTGGCGCACGAACTCGTAGGCCCGGCCCGTGGCGAACATGGCGAAGGTGCTCACGAAGGGCACCACGCCCGTGGTGCTGGCCCCGGCGGCAGCGGCCACCATGCCCTGCTCGGCGGCGCCCATGTTGAAGAAGCGGTCCGGAAACGCCTTGGCGAACTTGCCGGTGCGGGTGGACCCGGCCAGGTCCGCGTCGAAGACGATGATGTTGGCGCCCTCGTTGCCCAGCTCCACCAGGGTGTCGCCGTAGGCGTCCCGCAGGCTGTCCATCACGACGCCCGCCTTGCCGCCCACACCCGCCGTCTCCATGCCCGCCATGTCTTCTCCTTGAAGATTCCATTCTACGCGAAGGTGGGGCGGCGCCGCTGCGCGGCGCCGCAAGCCAGATCGCCAGAGGCGATCTGGCAGATCCGATAGGCTGAAGGGATGCGCATGTCCCTTCCCATCGACCCCCTGCTGCCGCAGATCACCCAGAGCCTGCGGGTGAATCCGAACCTGGTGCTCCAGGCCGATCCCGGTGCCGGCAAGACCACCCGCGTGCCCCCGGCCTTGCTGGACGCGGGACTCCTTGGAGCTGGCGAGTGCTGGATCCTGGAGCCCCGCCGCCTGGCCGCGCGCCTCGCCGCCACCCGCGTGGCCGACGAGCTGGGCGAGCCCCTGGGCCAGCGGGCGGGCTACGCCGTGCGCTTCGAGCAGAAGGTGTCGAAGGCCACTCGGCTGCGCTTCGTGACGGAGGGCCTGCTGCTGCGGCGCCTGCACGGCGATCCGCACCTCCGCGGCATCGCCGCCGTGGTACTGGACGAATTCCACGAGCGGCACCTGCACACGGATCTGGGCATCACGCTGCTGCGGCGCCTCCAGCGGATCTCGCGGCCCGAGCTGAAGCTGCTGGTCATGTCGGCCACCCTGGATCCGGGCCCAGTCGCTGCCTACCTGGATGCCCCGGTCATCCAGAGCGAGGGCCGTGCCTTCCCCGTGGACACCGCGTTCCTGCCCCGCCCCGACGACCGGCCCATCGAGCAGCAGGTGGCCGACGCCCTGGACCGCCTCTATGGCGAGGGCCTGAAGAACCACACGCTCGTCTTCCTGCCGGGCGCCGCGGAGATCCGCGCCTGCCTCAAGGGTTGCGAGGCCGTGGCGGCGCGGCGGGGCCTGAGCCTGCGCCCCCTGCATGGTGAGTTGTCCCCCGAGGCCCAGGCCCATGCCCTGGAAGCCACCGACACCCCCAAGGTCATCCTCAGCACCAACGTGGCGGAAAGCTCCGTGACCCTGGATGGCATCGGCGCCGTGGTGGATTCCGGCCTGGGCCGCGAGGCCTCGCACTCGCCCTGGTCCGGTCTCTCAGGCCTGCGCACGGTGCGCATCAGCCAGGCCCGCTGCACCCAGCGCACGGGCCGCGCGGGCCGCACCGGGCCGGGCCGCTGCCTGCGCCTCTACACCGAAGCCGACTTCGGCGCCCGCCCAGCTTTCGACACGCCGGAACTCCAGCGCTCAGACCTGGCCGAACCGCTGCTCTCGCTGCACGGCATGGGCATCACCGAGCCCGGCGCCCTGGACTGGTTCGAGGGGCCGCCCGCGGCCGCCACCACGGCCGCCGAGGCCCTGCTTACGCGCCTGGGTGCGCTGGCGGACGGCGCCCTCACGGCCGTGGGCCGGCGCATGGCGGACCTGCCCCTCCACCCGCGCTTGGCCCGCCTGGCCATCGCGGGCCAGGACCTCGGCATCCCGCAACTATCGCTGCGCGCCGCCGCCCTGCTGGAGACCGGCAACCTGTCAGCCCGCCAGGGGCTGGACCGGACGCCTGTGAAGACGGGCCATGGCGCGGACTCGGACCTGCTGCTGCGCCTGGACCAGTTCGAGGAAGCCGAGGCGGCAGGTTTCAGTGCCGGAGCCTGCCGTGCCGCGGGGCTGGATGCCGCCGCCGTACACCGTGCCAAGCGGGCCGTGCAGTCCCTGTCGCGCCTCCTGCCTTCCCCCGCTGAACCGGCGGAGGCCGAAACCCGCCTGCTCAAAGCCCTGCTCCAGGCCTACCCGGATCGCGTGGGGCAACTCTCCACCAACGGCACCTGCGCCTTCGCGGGTGGTGGCGGCGCCAGGCTGGATTCCGCCAGCCGCGTGCGGCGCCCGGGCCTGATCCTGGCCCTGGAAGCCGAGGCCGTGAAGCAGGGCACCGGCGGCCAGACGCTCATCCGGCTGGCCTCCCGCTGTGAGGCCGACTGGCTGCTGGAGGCCTTCCCCGAGCGCCTGGAGGACGTGGACGAGGTGCTGTTCAACGCCTCGGCGGGCCGCGTGGAGCGGCGCTCCGAGATCCGCTTCGAGGGGCTGGCCATCGACAGCAGCCGGGGTCCCGCGGATCCTGCGGATCCGCGCGTGGCGGGCCTGCTGGCGCAGGCCCTGAAGGAAAGGCCTTTGGACGAAGTGCCCGCTCGGTACTTGGCCAGATTGGCCTTCCTGCGGAAGCACCGGCCGGACCTGGACCTGCCGGAAGACCTGCTGGGTCCGCTGCTCACGGGCGCCTGCGCGGGCCGCACGACCCTTCGCGAGGTGCAGGATGTGGACTGGCCCGGCGCCCTCCGCCAGGCCTTCCCCGCCGAGACCCTCCGCCTGATGGACGCCTGGGCGCCGGAGGCCATCCAGCTCCCCAAGGGCCGGCCCACCAAGGTCCACTACGAGGGCGATCCCCCTTGGATCGCCTCCCGCCTCCAGGACTTCTGGGGCCTGAAGAAGACCCCCGCCGTGGCGGGCGGCGCCGTGCCCCTGGTGCTGCACCTGCTGGCCCCCAACATGCGCGCCGTGCAGGTCACCACCGACCTCGCCGGCTTCTGGCAGCGGGTCTACAAAGAGCTGCGGCCGGGCCTGTCGCGGCGGTATCCCAAGCACCACTGGCCGGAGTAGCGCCGAAGCCCTAATCAGAAGGGAAAAAGATCACCACCAAGACACCAAGAACTGCAAACAGCCTTGTCTTTTCTTGGTGCCTTGGTGTCTTGGTGGTAAAGCCTTTTTCTTTTCAGTCCCTTAATTCGGCGAGCAGCGCCCGCGCCCCGGCCTCCAGCAGGGTGCCGTCCAGCCCCGTGGCCAGCAGCGTGAAACCGTCCTCCTCGTGGGTCCGGATCTCCTCGGCGGTCATGCGGAAGATGCCCAGGGGCATCGAAGCCTCGCGGCAGGTCCGGGCGATGGCGGCTACGGCATCCAAGAGGGCCGGGTGGCTGAACTGCTCGGGGATCCCCAGGCTGGCGCTCAGGTCGTAGGGGCCCACGAACACGGCGTCCACGCCAGGCACGCGGGCGATGGCCCCGATGTTCACGGCAGCTTCGGCGGATTCCGCCTGCACCACCACCAGGCCCCGGCCCCGGACCGCGCGGACGGCGGCCTCCGCCTGGGCCGCGGTGTCCACGTGGGGCACGATGAGGCCCGCCGCGCCGCAGGCGGCCGCGTCAGCGAGCACCGCGGGATCCTGGGAGGGCACCCGCAGCAGACAGGGCACGGCCCCCTTCAGGGCGGCCAGGGTCCGTGACGTCTCCGCCGGGCCGAAGCCGCCATGCTCGCCATCCAGGAAGAGCCAGTCGAAGCCCTGGCCGGCCAGGCGGACGGCCACCTCGGGCCGGGGGATCTGCACCAGGGTGCCCAGCAGGCGCTCCCCGGCGCGGAGACAATCGCGGAAGGGAGTCTGGGACATGGGCACCTCCACCCCAAGCTTGGACCAGATCGGATCCGGAAGCTCCGGTTTGGGTAACCTGGATTCCATGCTGACCTTCCGCCCCATCCAGCCCGATGACGACGCCGCCGTGGCCGCCATCATCCGCGCGGTCATGCCGGAATTCGGCGCAGACGGCCCGGGCTTCGCCCTCCACGATCCCGAAGTGGACCACATGAGCCGGGCCTATGCCGCACCGGGCGTGGCCTATTTCGTGGTGGTGGATGAGGCCGGACACCTCGTCGGCGGGGGCGGCGTCGCGGCGCTCGAGGGCGGGGAGCCCGGCGTCTGCGAGCTGCGGAAGATGTACTTTCTGCCCGAGGCCCGGGGCCGGGGCATGGGCGAGACCCTGCTGCGCCACTGCCTGACGGTGGCGAAGGATCTAGGCTACCGCACCTGCTACCTGGAGACCCTCACCGGCATGGACCAGGCTCTGAAGCTCTACGGCAAGCTGGGCTTCCAGCCCCTCTGCGCGCCCCTGGGCCGCACGGGCCACGGCGGCTGCGACCACTGGTTCGCCCGGGAGCTGGGATGACAGTCCTCAGTCCTCAGGCCTCAGTCCTCAGGCGCCAGCCCTCACTGGCTGACAGCCGACAGCTGACAGCTGACAGCCAGAGGTCCGCATGATCCTCGGTCTCGGCACGGACCTCTGCCCCCCCAGCCGCTGGCGGCACCTGGTCGCGCGCTTCGGGGCCGGGAAGTGCGCGGGGCGGATCCTCCATCCGGAAGAGGCGGCCTACCTGCTGGCGGGCAACCAGGAGCGGCTGCCAGAGCGGCTGGCGGGGCGCTGGGCCCTGCGGGAGGCCTTCGGCAAGGCCCTGGGCACGGGCCTGGACGGCTGGTCCTGGAAGGACCTGCGCTACGTGAACGGGCGCCTGTGGCCCGTGGGTGCCCTGGCGGACCTGCTCGCGGCCCGGGGCGTCCGCAGGCTCCACGGCAGCGTGAGTCATGACGGGGATCTGGCCATGGCCGTGGTCATCCTGGAGGACTGAAGGGGCGGAAGCGGGCGAGGGCACCCCTGACGGGTCGATCCTCGGAACTGGACCAGAGCGGCGGAGCGGACCATGTCCATCACCCCCCAGGAGCTCACCACGAACCTCGGCGACCTCCCGCCCCTTCCGCAGGTGGCGGCCCAGGTGCTGCGGCTGGCCCTGGACCCGGAGACCACCGCCGGGGATTTCCAGCGGGTGATCTCCCTGGATCCGGCCCTGGCCGGCCAGGTCCTGAGGATCTCCAACTCCACGTCCTTCGGCATGATGCGCGAGGTGACCACCCTGAGCCAGGCAGTCACGACCCTGGGTGTGTCCGCCCTCAAGAGTGTGGTGATCGCCAGCTCGGCCAGGAACCTCTACCGCCGCGGCACCGCGGGCCCCGAGGAGCAGCTGCTGTGGGAGCACGCCCAGGTGGCGGCCATGGCGAGCCGCGCCTTCGCCGGGCGGCTCGGCCTTCCGCAGACGGAGGAGGCCTTCGTGGGCGGCCTGCTGCATGACATCGGGAAATCGGTCCTGGCGATGAAGTTCCCGGAGCGCTACGGCCCCCTGCTGCGCGCGGTCCGCGAGCAGCAGGGCGCCTGCCTCGATCTGGAGCGGGAGGCCTTCGGCTTCGATCACGCCATGGTCGGCGAGGCCCTGGCCGGCCAGTGGAACCTGGCCCCCGGTCTCCAGGCCGCCGTGCGCTGGCATCACGACCCCCTCCGCGCGGCCGAGGACCACCGCCCGCTGACCGCCGTGGTGGCCCTGGGCAACCACCTGGCCCTGGAGCAGCGGGCCGGCCTCGGAGACCCTGCGCGCCTGGAGGAGGCCTCGCGGCAGGCCCGGGAGATCCTCGGCCTCGAGCCCGGAGCCCTGGCCCGCCTCAGGGCGGAGGTCCGCGCCGCCGTCGAGCGGGAGCAGGCGGCGCTCACCGAGCTCTGAAGGTCAGCCCTTCCGCAGCTGCCGCATGAGCCGGGGCAGGCGGTTCAGGGCGGCCTGGGCCTCGGTCCATTCGCGGTGGGGGCGGGCGGGGAAGCCCGTGACGAAGCTGCCTTCGGGCAGGCTCTTGGCCACCACGCTGTTGCCGCCCACCACGCTGCGGCTGCCGATCTCGATGTGACCCACCACGCCCACCTTGCCGGCGAGCGTGACGTAGTCGCCCAGCTTCGTGGAGCCGCTGATGCCCGTCTGGCTCACCAGCAGGCAGTGGTTCCCCACATGCACGTTGTGGCCCACCTGCACCTGGTTGTCGATCTTGGTGCCCAGGCCGATGCGGGTCGCCCCCAGCACGCCGCGGTCGATGCAGACGCAGGCGCCGATCTCGACATCATCGCCCACCTCCACCCAGCCCACCTGGGGGATCTTGGCGTGGCGGCCCTCCACCAGCACGTAGCCGTAGCCGTCGCTGCCCACCACGGAGTTGGCGTGGATGGCCACCCGGTTCCCCAGCCGCGTGCGCCGGTAGAGCACGGCCCCGGAGAACAGCTCGCAGCCTTCCCCCAGGACGCAGTCATCCCCCACGTGGACGCCCGGGTGCAGGACGCACCCCTTCCCCAGCACGGTCCGGGCCCCCACGGTGGCGCCCGGGGCGATGCGGCAGCCCGCACCGATCAATGCCGAGGGATGCACGGGGGCGTCGCCCCACTCGGGCGCGGGTTCGGGGTGGAGCCAGCCGATGGCCTGGGCGAAGGCCCAGTAGGGATGCTTCACCCGCAGCACAGGCCTGTCACCCAGATCCACTGTGGCATCCGCGAAGATCAGGCCCGCGGCACTGTCCTTCGCCTTGGCGGCGTATTTCGGGTTGGCCAGGAAGGATACGGAACCCGCGCCAGCCTCTTCCAGGGGCTTCACTTCGGAAATCAGACGATCCGGGGGACAATGGTCGAGCGTGCCCTCCAGCCGCGTCGCCAGTTCCTGGGCCGTCAGGGTCATCGTGGTCCGCGTCATGGGGTCTCCTCACCAGTCTTCAGTCTTCAGTCTTCAGTCTTCAGTTTCCAGTCATCCGTGCGGAATCCACCATGCACCCAGTTCTTTTCGAGATCGGTTCCTTCCCCCTCGGCACCTACGGGCTGCTGCTGGCCATCGCCTTCTTTGCGGGCACGGCCCTGGCCAAGCGGCAGGCGAAGCTGGACGGCCTGAACCCGGCCGCCATCACCGACCTGGCCATTGCCATGCTCATCTCGGCGATCGTGGGTTCCAAGCTGCTCATGATCATCGTGGACCTGTTCGGCGGCGCCCCCCTGCGGGAGGTCTTCTCCTTCGCCACCCTCCGGGCCGGCGGGGCCATCCACGGCGGCATCATCGCCGCCACGGCCACTTTCTTCTGGAAGCTCCGGAAGGGCCAGGGCCTGCCCCTGCGCCTCACCGGTGACGCCCTGGTGCCCGGCGTGGCCCTGGGCCAGGCCATCGGCCGCCTGGGCTGCTTCTCCGCCGGCTGCTGCTACGGCACCGAGACCCACGTTTCCTGGGCCGCCACGTTCACGAACCCGCTGGCCCAGGCCTTCAGCGGCACCCCCCTGGGCATCCCCCTGCACCCTGTGCAGCTCTACAACACCCTCGCCAACCTCACCGTGATGGCCCTCCTGCTGCTGGCCCGCAGTAAGCGCTCCTTCCAGGGCCAGATCTTCGCCCTCTACTTCCTGGTGGAGGGCCTGGGCCGCGTCATCACCGAGACCTGGCGGGGCGATGTGGACCGCGGCACCGGCTGGCTGGGCTGGGCCTGGCTCAGCACGGGCCGCCTCACCGGCATCGCCTTCATGATGCTGGGCCTGGGTCTTTGGTTGTTCTGGCAACGCCGGAAGGAAACAACATAATGCAAATCATCGCCGAAGAAGGCGCCCCCCGTCTGGACCGCTTCCTGGCCGACCGCTTCCCCGAAGTTCCCCGCGCCCGCTGGGATGTCCATGTCCGCACGGGTGAGATCAAGGTGAATGGCCAGCCCGTGACCAAGGGTGGCGTCAAGCTGCGCCCGGGCGACCTGGTGGAAACGGAACTGCCGGTGATCGCCGCTCCCGCGGCGCATCTGGAGGCCGAGGCCATCGACCTGCCCACGCTCTTCGAGGACGCCCACCTCTGGATCGTGGACAAGCCCGCAGGCATGGTGGTGCATCCGGGCCCCGGCCACGCCGGCGGCACCATCGTCAACGCCCTGCTGCACCGCCTCAAGGCGCCCGTGATCCTCGAGCCCAATGACGAGGAAGCGGAGGATGCCGAGGAACTGGCTTCCGGCTGGCCGGGCCTGGTGCATCGCCTGGATCGCTACACCACCGGCTGCCTCTGCCTCGCCAAGACCGCCGAGGCCCAGCGGGCCATCCAGGACCAGTTCAAGGCCCGCACGGTGGAGAAGCGCTACCTGGCCCTGGTGCGCCATTCCCCCAAGCTGCCCCAGCTGGGCAGCCTCCTCATCGACGAGCCCATCGCCCGCCACAAGCGGGATCGCCTGCGCATGGTGGTGGCCGATGGCGGGCGCCCCGCCCAGACCCGCATCCGCGTGCTGGCCCGCACCACGAGCATTGCCCTCGTGGAATGTGAGCTGCTCACGGGCCGCACCCACCAGATCCGCGTGCACCTGGCCCACCTCCGCGCCCCGCTCATGGGCGATCCGCTCTACGGCGGGCCGGGCCGCTGGAAGGACATGGACGGCGGCGCCCTGCTGCTGCCCCACCCGGCCCTCCACGCGTGGAAGCTGTCCGTGGACCACCCGGTGACGGGCGCCCGGATCGATGCGGTGGCCCCCATCCCCGAGACCTTCCTGGCCCTGGCCAGAGCCCTGGGCTTGCCCGAGGCCTGAGGCTGGCGCATCATCCCCGTACCAGGGGGGAGTCATGCCCGCCATCCCGCAGAATCTGACGACGCTGAAGGGCTGGATGGAAGCCTATCCCTTCCTGCCGGGCCTGGTCTTCGCGGCACTCTGCCTCGTGCTGCTGTTCGCGGTGGCCCTGCCGCGGCTCCGGTCCTGGTTCCGCGGGAAGGGGCGCCCCGTGCTGGACCCCCTCCAGGTCGAGGAGCTGCTGCAGGGCCCCGGCGTGCTGCTGGTGGACCTGCGGGACGAGGAGGCCTTCCGCCGGGGCCACATCCGGGGCTGCCTCCACGTCCCCTTCGGGGAACTCACCCGGCGCTTCGCGGCCCCGGATCCCCAGGCCAAGCGCGCCCTGGTGCTGGTGGATGAGACCGACGCCCTCTCCCACCGCGCCCTCCGCCTGCTCCTGGCCCGGGGCTTCGAGTGGGTCTACGTCCTCCAGGGCGGCATGCGGGCCTGGCGCGGCGAGAGCCGCCCCGTAGTGAAGTAGGTCAGGCCTCTTCCTCCGGCAGCCCCCAGCGATCCCAGAGCAGCAGCAGCAGCAGGCCCGGAATGGCCGCCGCCGCGCAGACGGGGAAGTAGAGCTTCCAGCCGTACCAGTCGGCCATGAAGCCCGTGAGCCCCGCGAACACCGTGCGCGGCAGGGCCATGAGGGCGCTGAAGAGGGCGTACTGGGTGCCGGTGTAGCTGCGGTTGCAGGCGCCCATGAGCAGCGCGGCGAAGGCGCTGCCGCCCATGCCGTAGGCCAGGTTCTCCAGCGTGTTCGCCGCCACCAGCAGGGGCAGGTGGCGGCCCAGCAGCGAGATGACCCAGAAGCCCAGGATGCTGCCCGCCTGCACGAACCCGCAGATCCAGAGCGCCTTGCGCAGGCTCATGCGGGTGAGCATCCAGCCTCCCAGGAGGCCGCCCAGGATGATGGCCACCATGGCAGTGGTCTTCTGCACGGTGCCGATCTCCATCTTGGTGAAGCCCATACCGCGCAGCAGGAAGGGGATGGTCATGGACTCCGCGAGCCAGTCCCCCAGCTTGTAGAAGACGGCGAAGGCCAGCAGGTAGCCGATGCCCTTGCGCTGGAGCAGGTCCTTCAGCGGTCCCGAGATGGCCTCCTGCATGGACCGCGGTGCCCGGGCCACGGTGTCCGTGTCCATGGCCAGCCAGGTGCCAACCAGGCCGAGCAGGGTGAGGACCGCCATGCCCAGGTAGGTGGCCCGCCAGCCGAAGGCCTGGGCCAGGATCAACGCCAGCCCGCCGCTCACCAGCATGGCCACGCGGTAGGTGGCGATGTGGAGGCTGTTGCCGAGGCCCAGGTGCTTCTGGTCCAGGGCCTCGGCCCGCCAGGCGTCCACGGCGATGTCGAAGGTGGCGCTGGTGACGGCCACCGCCAGGGCCAGGACCACCACCCGGGTGAGATCCATGTGCGGCTGGGTGAAGGCCAGCAGCCCCAGGGCCAGGGCCATGCCCAGTTGCATGAGCGCCATCCAGCCCCGGCGGCGCCCCAGCCCCGGCAGCGCGAAGCGGTCCAGGAAGGGCGCCCAGAACACCTTCAGGCTGTAGGGCAGCGTCACGAAGCTGAAGAGTCCGATGGTGGCCAGGCTGAGCTTCTCGTCCACCAGCCAGGCCTTCAGCGTGGAGCCCGTGAGGAAGAGCGGCAGCCCCGATGCGAAGCCGAGGAGCAGGAGGACGGTGTACTGGCGGGGCTTCATCCCACCAGCCTAACCGGAGTCACCTGCAGCTCAGGGCTCGCCCCCGTGGGTGTGCAGGTCGTGGACCATGTGGCCGCCCAGGTGCCCCGTGCGGAGCAGCGCGGCGAGGCCCAGGGCGCTGACCGCCAGCCAGAGGATGAAGCAGGTCCGCGCCAGCCGCGGCGGGAACTCCCGGTGGAGAAACCGGGACAGCCCGAGGTGGAGGAGCCACGTCACCGTCAGGAGCCCGAAGATGGCCATGGTCCACTGGGCGGACAGCTCATGGGCGTGCAAGGCGACCCGCAGCTCCGGCGTCCGGTGGGCGAGGTTCTCCGCGGCATCCCCCGTGGCCAGGGCCAGCAGCCCACCCAGGAGCCCCAGGACCAGCAGGAGCAGCGCCACGGCATGGATCCCCCGGCGCTGGGCGGGCCAGAGGGCCCCCAGCACGAAGAGGAGGGGCGCCGTCGCCAGCAGGGCGATGGGGAAGTGCACGATGGCCGGGTGGAGGTGGTTGAAGGGGGGCACGGCGGGCTCCGGGAAGGGGGTGCGGACGGGATCTGCCCATGAGGATGCGCCTGCCGCCGGGGAGAGCGCCAGACCGGAGGGGTCGGTTTCTGGCATCCGGATCTGGGGCCTTCCCGGGGAGGGCCGCATCCTCACCCCCAAGCCACTCCGCCATCGCTGCGGCCCGAACCCAGGCCCCAGGCCCGGCCCAACCAAGGGAGGTCCCATGTCTCAGCCCGAACCATCCGTGCCCACCGGCGCCCCGGGCGGCCTCGACCGCCGGGAATTCTGCGCCTGCGCCCTCGCCGTGGCCGCAGCGGCCGCGGCCGTCTCCTGCGGTGGGGGCGGGGGCGGGGGTTACTCCAGCTCGACGCCACCGCCGCCGCCCCCTCCCCCCAGCCCGATCACCACCTCCGAGACGAAGACCAGCCTGCTGGGCCAACCCTCGGGGACCGTGCGGGACTACACGACCACCGCCTCCGGCGCCTGCCCGCTGATCCTGGGGGCCGCGCAGGGCTACTACCTCGTCCGCGACAGCGCCGGGATCTATGCCTTCAACGCCAGCTGCCTGCACCAGGGCGGACGCCTCAACACCACCCAGACGGGCTTCGGTTGCCCCTGCCACGGCAGCCAGTACGACCTCAACGGCACGGTGACCGTGGGACCGGCCCCGGTGGGCGCCATCCTGCAGCACTACCAGGTCAGCGAATCCACCCCGGGCGGGGTGCTCGTGATCGACCCCTCCAAGCCCGTCGCCGCCACCGCGCGGCTCACCTGACCCGGCCCGGACCACCCATGCCCCGCCGATCCCCCGCCCCGTCCCTCCTCCTGCCCCTCCTTCTGTCGGCCCCCCTGCTGGGCCAGGACTCGGAACTGCCCCTGGGGCTCAACCTGCCCACCGCAGACCACCTCCAGGGCTGGCAGCCCGCCATCCGCTTCACCCACCGCTTCGCCGAGCCGGCCCGCGGGAACTCGAAGGACTTCTACGGCCTGGATGGCGGCAACTTCGCCGGCCTGGGCTTCGACCTCGGCATCGCCGCGGTGCCGGGTCTCAATGCCCAGGTCTACCGCACCTCGGACGGCAAGACCGTGGTCCTCGCCCTCCAGGAGCAGCTCCTGGACCGGCCGCATGTCCGCCTGGCGATCCGCGGCGAGCGCTTCGACGAGACGATCAAGCGCGTCACCTACACCTTCGGGACCGTGGGCGTGACCGGCGCAGCCTTGCAGCTCCCGGCGGAGTTCGTGGCGGGGCCGGTCACCTTCAGCCTCGTGCCCACCTGGCTCTCCCGCACCACCACCCGGGACCGGGCCCTCTTCACGGCCGGCGCCGGCCTCCGGTGGCGCATCGTCGAAGGTCAATCCATCCTCGCCGAGTACTACCCCCGCCCCGCCCGCCTGGACTCAGCCACTTACGAACAGGGCTTCGCCCTGGGCTACCGCTTCCAGACCAAGGGCCACCGCTTCACTCTCCTGGCCACCAACGTCCAGGGCACCACCGCCCACCAGGTGCTGGGCGGCGACTACGCCGGCGGGCCCAGGTCCCCCGGGCAGTGGGCCCTGGGCTTCAACCTGGTGCGGGTCTTCTGACGGAAGGCTGATACCAGTGTTCATTCAGCCTGATAGAAAGATCCTTTTTCACCACCAAGACACCAAGGCACCAAGAACTGCATGAGCATGGTCCGTTGTTTTTCTTGGTGTCTTGGTGCCTTGGTGGTGGTCTTTGTTCTTTTGAACGCAATCCGATGAGGACTGCGATCAGTCTGCCAATGTGCTCAGATCCCCCGGATCCTGCCCGAGGGCCTGGGCCTTGAGGGCGCGGCGGACGATCTTGCCGGAGCGGGTCTTGGGCAGGCTGGGTCGGATCTCGATCTCGCTGGGCATCGCGATGCCGCCCAGGTCCTCGCGGACATGATCCTTGAGGCTGGCGATGAGCCCCGGACCTGTGGAGATGCCGGCCTTGACCACCACGAAGGCCATGATGCGCTCGCCCTTGATGGGGTCAGGCAGACCCACCACGGCGCTTTCGGCCACGGCGGGGTGGCGGATGAGGGAACCTTCCACATCGGAGGTGCCGATGCGGTGGCCCGCCACGTTCAGCACGTCATCCGAGCGGCCCAGCACGGCGAAGTAGCCATCGGCGTCCTTCACGGCCACGTCGCCGACCGTGTAGTAGCCCGGGATCTCCTTCCAGTAGTCCTCGTAGCGCTTGTGGTCGTTCCACACGGTCCGCAGCATGTAGGGCAGCGGGAACTTGATGACGAGCAGGCCGCCCTGGCCATCGGGAACCGGCGAGCCATCGTGGTTCACCACGGCCAGCCGGGCCCCGGGCATGGCCTTGCCGGCCTTGCCGGGCCGGACCTCGAAGGTGGGCAGCGTGCCGATCACCGGCCCGGCGATCTCGGTCTGCCACCAGTTGTCCACCACCTGGCCGTTGCCCTGGCCCACCAGGTGCTGCTGGGCCCAGCGGTGGGCCTCGGGGTTCAGGGGCTCACCCGCGCAGGCCATGAGGCGCAGCTTGCTGAGGTCGAACTTGCCCGGGGCCTCGGCGCCGTGGCTCATCCACATGCGGACGGCCGTGGGGGCCGTGAACATCACGTTCACGCCGAAGCGCTCGCAGATCTCCCAGGTGACCTCCGGGCTCGGATAGTCCGGCGCGCCCTCGCGGCAGAGCACCGTGGCGCCGATGCTGAGGGGGCCGTAGACGATGAAGCTGTGCCCCACGATCCAGCCGATGTCGGAGGTGCTCCAGTAGATGTCCCGCTCCTGGATCTGGTAGAAGGCCTTGCTCAGGTAGTTCACGCCCACCAGGTAGCCGCCCGTGGCATGCACCACGCCCTTCGGTTTCCCGGTCGTTCCGCTGGTGTAGAGGATGAACAGCGGGTGCTCGGCGTCCACCATCTCGGGTTCGCAGTGGATGTCCCGGCCCTGCTGGATGTCGTAGAAATCCTTCTCGCGCTCGCTGGCGAAAGTCACGGGCGCATCGCCAGGGCGGGAGCCCCGCCGGTGGACGATGACATGGTCGACCGAGGCCAGGTCGCGCACGGCCTCGTCCACGATGGGCTTGAGCGGGATGGCCTTCCCCCGGCGATAGGTGAAGTCGGAACACACCACCACCTTGGCCCCGGCATCTTCGATGCGGGTGCGGAGGGCAGCCTGGCCCATGCCCGCGTAGACCACGCTGTGGATGGCCCCGATGCGGGCGCAGGCCAGCATGGAGATGATGCCTTCCGGCGTGAGCGGCATGTAGAGGATGACGCGGTCGCCCTTCTTCACCCCCAGGCGCTTCAGAGTGTTCGCGAAGCGGTTCATCTCCCGGTAGAGCCGGTTGTAGGTGTAGGAGCGCTCGTCGCCATCCTCGCCCACCCACAGCAGGGCGGCCTTGTTGCGGCGGTCGCTGTGCACATGACGGTCGATGCAGTTCACCGTGGCGTTGAGCTTGCCGCCCAGGAACCAGGCGTGGTCGGGGGCGTTGAACTCGAAGACCTTGGTCCAGGGCTCCGCCCAGTCCAGGGCCTTGGCCTTGTCGCCCCAGAAGGCGGCGGGGTCATCCTCGGCCAGGGAACGCTCCACCTCGTAGTTGATGGCCGCCTGCTTGGCCAGCCACCCGCGCATGGGAATGGGGGCCTCCCCCTTCTGCAGCGCCTCGATGGTCTTCTGCTGGGTAATGCTGATTTCCACGTCGCTCATGGAAGACTCCGAGAACGGGGTGAGGTGGATCGGGTTGGTTGGGTTGGGAGGGAAGGTAGCACGGGACCGCTGCCCGCGGCCGGGAAAGGATGACGGGGGTCACAGCTACACTTTCCCGGGAGCAGCCCATGTCCAAGCCCCTCAGCCCCTCCAGTTCCTACGACCTCCACCCCAGCGTCGCCTATGTCCAGAGCATCCTGACCAACCTCGAGGCCCGGACCGGTCGCCCCCTTGAGGCCTGGGTGGCCCTGGCGAAAGCGGAAGGCCCCTCCGAGGGCAAGGCGCGCGTGGCCTGGCTGAAGACCCAGGGGCTGGGCGCTACGCAGGCCGGCCTCGTGGCCCAGCGGGCCGCGGCCGGGCCCGGCCACGCCTTCGATGACACGCCGGCAGGCTACTTGGCGGCGGCGCCCGGCTACGTCGAGACGCAGTACGGCGGGAAGAAGGCCGCCCTGCGCCCCCTCTTCGAGCGCATCGTCGAGCTGGCCCGGAGCCTGGGTTCCGAAGTGAAGGTCTGCCCCTGCGAGACCATCGTCCCCTTCTACCGGAACCATGTCTTCGCCGAGGTGAAGCCCTTCGCCTCGCGGCTGGACCTGGGCCTAGCCCTGGGCGATCCCGCTGCCTTCATGGACCCCTCCGGCCGCCTGAAGGATACCGGCGGCTTCCGGAAGAAGGACCGGATCACCCACAAGCTGGAACTCACCGGCGAGGCCGACCTGGACCTCGCCTTGGCCTGGCTCAGGCGGGCCTACGAGCGGGACTCGAAGGCCTGAAGGGCGGACGCGGCCATCAGTCCCGGCTGGCGTCCTCCAGGGCGGCCATGTCCGCGGCGGCCAGGGTCAGGGAGGCCGCCCGGAGGAGGCTTCCGAGCTGATCCAGCGAGGTCGCGCTGGCGATGGGCGCGGTGACGCCGGGCCGGGCCATCAGCCAGGCCAGGGCCACCTCGGCGGGCTTCGCCCCGTGCCGCGCGGCCACGTCGTCGAGCGCCTGGAGGATGCGGAAGCCGCGCGCATTGAGGTAGGCCTTGATCCCGCCGCCCCGCGGGCTCTGCCCCAGGTCGGCCTCGCTGCGGTACTTGCCGCTGAGGAAGCCCTTGGCCAGGCTGAAGTAGGTGATCACGCCCAGACCCTCGGCCATGGCCAGGTCGCGCAGGGCGCCATCGTAGCTTTTGCGGTCGTACAGGTTGTACTCGGGCTGCAGCACCTCGTAGCGCGGAAGGCCCTTGGCTCTGGCCGCATCCAGGGCCGCGCGCAGCTGGCCCGCGTCGAAGTTCGAAGCCCCGATGGCCCGCACCTTCCCTGCGGCGATCAGCTTCTGGTAGGCGCCGAGGGTCTCCTCGTTCGAGGCGTCGGGGTCGTACTTGTGGGACAGGTAGACATCGATGTGGTCGGTCCGCAGGCGCCGCAGCGAGTCCTCCACCGCGCGTTCGATCCAGGACGCCGACAGGCCCTTCCGGTCCGGGGCCATCGGCATGCCGACCTTGGTGATGAGGGTGATCCGGTCGCGGCAGCCGCGGGCATGCATCCACTCGCCGAGGATGGTCTCCGACTCGCCGCCCACGTTGCCGGGCTTCCAGGTCGAGTACACATCAGCCGTGTCCACCGTCTCGAAGCCGGCTCCGGTGAAGCGGTCGAGGATATCGAACGAGGTCTGCTTGTCGATGGTCCAGCCGAACACGTTGCCACCGAAGACCAGTGGCGAGATCGCGATGCCGGTGCCGCCCAGCGGGCGCTTGGGGATCATGGGAGCCTCCTTCTTCAGTCCGTCGGGATCAGGGAATCGCCACGTTCACGCGCTGGATCTTCAGCACCCGGTCCAGATCCTTCGGATCCAGCCCCACGAGGAAGCCGCGGCTTCCGCCATTGAGGTAGATGCGGTCCAGGCCAAAGATCGTGGCCTCGGCATGCACGGGCATGGCCTTTTTCGTGCCGAGGGGGCTGGTGCCGCCCACCAGGTAGCCGCTGTGCCGGTTGGCCACCTCGGGCTTGCAGGGCTGCACGGCCTTCGCGCCGGTCTGCCGGGCGAGTTCCTTCGTGCTCACCTCGCGGTCCCCGTGCATGAGGATGATCAGGGGCGCGCCCTTGTCGTCCTCCATCACCAGGGTCTTGATGACGGCGTGCTCGTCCACGCCCAGCTCCCGGGCGCTCACGGCCGTGCCGCCGTGCTCCTCGTAGCGGTAGGGGTGTTCGGTGTAGGGCACGCCCGTCTGTCTCAACAGCCGGGTGGCATTCGTTGACGGGGACTTGGCCATGGCACCATGATTCCACGACTCGGCAGGAGGCCCCGTGTCCATGTCGCCACCCGACCCCCTCCTCGCGATCGCCCTCGTCTTCGTGGCCCTCGGTCTCCTGGACCGCCTGGGGCTCTGGATGGAGAGCCGCGGCTGGATCTACTGGCGCAAGCGGCGGGCCCAGGGGTCCGCCCTCGGCGCCACCTTCCTGGAACTGCAGAAGATCTTCGAATCGGGCAAGGCCGAGCACATCATAGAAGCCATGCACGACGGCCGGAAAGATTGCCCGGATCCCCTCGCGGTCAAGCTGACGGCGGATCACCGCGAGATCGACCACCTGTTCGGGGAGGCCCAGGCGGCCGTGGAGCGCAGGCTCCAGGCTGAGGCCCACCACACCCTGGACCGGATCTGGATGCGTCTGGCCGTGCATATCCGCGCGGAGCACCGGGTGCTCTTTCCCGCCGTGGCGGAAGCCCAGCCAGACCTGGGAGCCGCCCTCCAGTCCCTGCGCGAGGACCATGATTTCTTCATGGCCACCCTGGCCGCAGCTGTGAATGCCCTGAAAAGCCCAGCTGTGGACTGGACAGCGGTGAAGGCCACCCTGGCGTCGGTTCACCAGCGTCTGGCCAGCCACAACACCATCGAGGAAGACCGGATCTACTCCCTGGCCGGGCAGTTCCCCGAGGAGCACCGCAGGCGATTGGCCGGCGATATTTCCCGGGAATTGGCCGCTCTCCCCGAACGTTATGGGAACTGAGCTGAATCAGTTCTCGAAGGCCCGGAACCTCGCCTCGTCGGGCACGTCCAGGCCGAAGGTCTCCCGCAGGATGGGGATCACCTCTTCCGGCGCCAACTCGCGGCCGCTCACCTCGTTTCCCCGGATTTCAGCGTAGGCACGATTCCGGAGGATGCGACGCACCTCGGGCTGGACGAGCTGGGCCGTGAGGGTCTGCACGAAGCGGGATTCGGGATGAGTGCTGGTGTAGTGGTTGGCCATCTCGTAATCCACCGGAAACCGCTCCTCGGGGCGGAAGGCGTAGAGGTCCACCCACACCCCATTCTGGAGGGACTGGAGCACGTTCAGCCGTTCCCCATCCGCCTCCTCGACCACGCGGAATTCATTGAGGAACTGGGCGTGGGCTTGGCCATCCAGGAGCACGGGATGCAAGGGGCCGTCGCCGCCGAACCCGACATCGCAAAGCCAACGGAGGCCCTCCAGCCGGACCAGCAGCAGCATATGGGTGCGGGGGAGCAGGGTGGTGGCGCCCCGGCGCACCCGAGCCTCGCAGGGGAGGACGTCAAAGCCCACCTGCCGGAGGACCGCCAGGAACAGGCTGTTCTGCTCGAAGCAGTAGCCGCCGCGCCGTCGGCGCACCAGCTTGGCCTGAAGCGAGGCCAGGTCCAGCCGGATGGGCAGGCCCATCTGAACGTCCAGGTTCTCGAAGGGGATCGTGGAAGCGTGGGCCTGGTGCAGGGCCCGCAGGGTGGTCAGGTCCGGTCGCGCCTCGCCGGAAAAGCCGATGCGCCGCAGGTAGGCATCCAGGTCGAGGTCAGCGGACATACTGGGCTTCACCCTTCCCGAAGGACCAGTCGGCCAGCTCGTTCTCCACCAGGCAGATCATCACGTCCTCGGGACGGAGACCAGGATCCTTCGCCAGGTTTTCCACGATCCGGCGGTACAGCGCCTGCTTCATCTCCACGGTGCGCCCCTTCCGGAGCGTGATCTGGACGGCCACCCATTCCGGCGATCGTTCGATCCCCAGGTAGTGGGGATCGAAGATCAAGCCCGAGGCGTGCTCCGTAAGGATGTGGAAGCGGTCGTCGGCCGGGACGTTCACCGTCGCGGCGAGCGCCTCCTGGACGCCGTCCGACAGGGCCTGCCGGTAGGCGTCACCCACGCCGGAACGATGAGAAATACGTATGAGAGGCATGGAATCTCCTTCGGGGAGTCGCTCATTCTAGCCATGGCCGGCGTTGGTGTCGCGACACTTGCCGATGGAGGGTCAGCGATCGTTCCAGGCCGCCAGGTTCCGTCGGAGCTGGGCCGCGTGGAGCTCCAGGTGGGCGGCGTAGCTGCGCAGCCAGTCGTCCGTGCCGTAGGGGCCGCTGTGGGTATGGCGCCCCAGGCGCCCCCAGGCGGACTCCGGAAGCCGGTCGAGCGTGGCCGCCGTGTGGGCGCGCACCACCTCGATCAGCCGCAGGGCCAGCTCCGGGTCCGAAGCGTGATAGTCGAACCGCTTCGCCCAAGCGTTCTCGTCGTAGCCCACGATGAGCGGCTCGGGGTCGGCCAGCAGCAGGCGGATGCGGGTGGCCGCATAGGTCTCCGAGTCCGCGCAGTGGACCACCACCTCGTGGGCGCTCCACCGGCCCTCGCCGGGGCGCCAGGCGCGGGCCTCTTCCGGCACTTCTTCCCAGGCCCGGCGCAGCAGGTCGGGACCTTGGCGGTAGCGAAGGAGGTGGGCCTCCCGGGTGGCGGCATCGAAGGGCATGGGCGCCTCGGGCTCAGTGTCCCATTCTTCCTGGCCTCTCAGGAATGGCTCAAAGGACGGCCCGATCATAAGCCTCGAATTGCGATGCAAGGCTGTCTATCATGGGCCAGATCCCCCTTCGGAGTCCCCATGTCTTCCCGATGCCTGACCAGCCTCGCCTTGGCCCTCGCGGCCAGCCTGCTCCACGCCCAGCGCCCCACGATCCAGGCCCCGCCCGCCAACGGCGGCACGTCCGCGCCGCGCCCTGCGGCCGCGCCAGATGCGGCCGAGCCCAAGCCCTACGACAAGGTGATCACGGCCGAGGCGAAGTCCCAGGAAGGCCTGATCAAGGTGCATCAGCTGAAGGGCAAGCTCTACTTCGAGATCCCCAAGGCGCGGCTGGACCGGGAGCTGCTGCTCGTGGTCTCCGCCAACCGCACCCCGGCCAACATCGACCATGCGGGGAGGGTGCTGGATTCGGACACCGTGCGCTGGGTGCTGAAGGAGCACCGGGTGCTGCTGCAGCAGGTCTCCCACTCGGTGGTGGCCGATCCGTCCAAGCCCATCGCCAAGGCCGTGGAGGCTTCCACCAACGCCACCATCCTCATGAGCTTCCCCGTGGAAGCCTTCGCCAGGGACGGCTCGCCGGTCATCGAGGTCACCCGCCTGTTCACCACCGAGATTCCCGAGTACAGCGCCCGCCAGCTGCTGGGCGCCCAGCTGTTCGACCCCTCCCGCAGCTTCGTGGACAAGGTGAAGGCCTTCCCGGCCAACCTCAACATCGAAGCCCTGCAGACCTACAGCGTGCCCTTCAGCCCCGCGGGCGCCGCAGCCCCCCCCGCGCCCTCGCCCTTCGGCACGCCCACGCTCAGGCCCGGCACCAGCGGCACCGTGACGATGTTCTACTCCTTCGTCGAGCTGCCCGAAAAGCCCATGCTGCCCCGCGTCTTCGACGAGCGCCTGGGCTTCTTCAGCGTGCGGAACACGGACTACGGGCGGCCCGAGCATGAGGCCGCCCGCCGCACCTACATCACCCGCTGGCGCCTGGAGAAGAAGGATCCCGCTGCCGCCGTGAGCGAGCCCGTCAAGCCCATCACCTTCTACATCGACCGCGCCACGCCGGCCCAGTGGGTGCCCTTCGTGAAGAAGGGCGTGGAGGCCTGGCAGCCCGCTTTCGAGGGCGCGGGCTTCAAGGGGGCCATCGTCGCGAAGCTGGCGCCCACCAAGGAGGAGGATCCGGACTTCGATGCCGGGGATGCCCGCTACTCCGTGATCCGCTGGGTGCCCTCCCCGGTCGCCAACGCCTACGGGCCGCACATCAGCGACCCCCGCACCGGCGAGATCCTGGAAGCCGATATCGTCATCTACCACAACATCCTCCAGCTCCAGCGCGACTGGTACTTCACCCAGGTGGCGCCGCTGGACAAGCGGGCCCAGACCCTGCCCCTGCCGGACGACCTCATGGGCGAGCTGCTGGCCTACGTGGTGACCCACGAGGTGGGCCACTCCCTGGGCTTCCCCCACAACTTCAAGGCCAGCTCCCAGTACCCCTTCGAGAAGATCCGCGACAAGGCCTGGGTCAAGCAGATGGGCCATGTGTCCACCCTGATGGACTACTGCCGCTTCAACTACGTGGCCCAGCCCGAGGATGGCTTCGAGCCCGCGGACCTCATCCCGAAGGTCGGCCCTTACGACAAGTTCGCCGTGAGGTGGGGCTACACACCGATCCCCGCGGCGAAGACCGCCGATGACGAGAAGGCCACCCTCAACGATTGGCTGAAGGTCCAGGAGACGGAGCCCTGGCTCCGCTTCTCCACCGCCGGCGGCGCGGGCGTGGACCCGGGTGAGCAGACCGAGGCCGTGGGCGATGCGGACGCCGTGAAGGCCGCCACCCAGGGCACCAGGAACCTCCAGCGCGTGGTCGGGTTCCTGCCGAAGGCGGCCCTGAAGCCGGGCGAGGACTTCAAGGACTTCGCCCACCTCTACGAAGCCATCTGGGGCCAGTGGCGCCGGGAGCTGGGCCATGTGGCCGTGCTCGTCGGGGGCTTCGACACCGAAAACAAGCACGCCGGGCAGGATGGTGGCCGGTTCACGCCGGTGCCCCGGGCCCGCCAGGCCGAGGCCGTGAAGTACCTCAACGGGGCCGTCTTCAAGACACCCACCTGGCTGATGGATCCCGCCCTGCTGGCCAAGCTGGAGCCCGACGCGGGGCAGGTCCGGCTGCTGGCCGCCCAGCGCGGCGTGCTGATCGCCCTGCTCGACCGCGCCCGCCTCACCCGCCTGGAAGAGCAGGAGGCCCTGCTGGGGGACAAGGCCTACACCGCCGCCCAGCTGCTGACGGACCTGCGCGGGGGCGTCTTCACGGAGCTCCAGGCCCCCGGGGCCAAGGTCGCCCCCGCCCGCCGCAACCTCCAGCGGGCCTACCTGGAGCTCCTGGGCAACCTGCTCAACCAGGCCCCGTCCCCCAGTCTGGCCATGGGCGGGCTCGGCATGTCCCAGCTGCCCGTCAACACCAGCGATGACACCCGCGGCGTGGTCCGCGCCGAGCTGAAGGCCCTCCAGGCCCTGGTGGCCCGGCCCGGCGGCGACAAGGCCCTCCGCGCCCACCTGGATGACCTGAAGGACCAGATCGCCCGGATCCTGGATCCCAAGTTCGCGGCGCCATCCGCGTCCACCGGTGTCACGATCACCACCCGCCGGGCCAGCGAGACCTGCTGGCCTGGCCTGGACGACCTCCAGGATTGATCGAAGGAGATTCCCCATGCACGCTGCGCTGTTCCGCTCCCTGGCCCCCTTCGCTGTCGGCCTGATGGCCCTGTCTCCTCTGCGTGGCGGGGATCGGGTCACGGGCCGGGCCTTCGCCACGCGCTCCGAGGTGGCGGCCCAGCACGGCATGGCCTGCACCAGCCAGGCCCTGGTGACGCAGATCGCGCTCGACATCCTCAAGCAGGGCGGCTCCGCCGTGGACGCCGCCATCGCCGCGGACGCGGCGCTGGGCTTGATGGAGCCCACGGGCAGCGGCATGGGGGGCGACCTCTACGCCATCGTGTGGGACGCCAAGACGAAGAAGCTCCACGGCCTCAACGGCAGCGGGCGCTCGCCGAAATCCCTCAGCCTGGACCATTTCAAGAAACTGGGCCTGAAGCACATTCCCGCCCAGGGGCCGCTGCCCGTGAGCGTGCCCGGCTGCGTGGACGGCTGGTTCGAGCTGCACAAGAAGTTCGGCAAGCTGCCCATGGGCCAGGTGCTGGCCCCCGCCATCCGCTACGCGAAGGATGGCTTTCCGGTCAGCGAGCTCATCGCCTACTACTGGGGCCGCAGCGTGCCCGTGCTGGGCAAGTTCCCGGGCTTCCTGGAGACCTTCACCGTGGACGGCAAGCGGGGCCCCGTGAGCGGCGAAATCTTCCGGAATCCGCGTCTGGCCAAGACGCTGGAGCTCCTGGCCAAGGACGGCCGCGACGCCTTCTACAAGGGCGAGATCGCCCGGAAGATCGACGTCTACATGAAGGCCAACGGCGGCTTCCTCAGCTACGAGGACCTGGCGGCCCACCACTCGGACTGGGTGGAGCCCGTCAGCGTCAACTACCGCGGCTACGACGTGTGGGAGCTGCCCCCCAATGGCCAGGGCATCGCGGCGCTCCAGATGCTGAACATCCTCGAGGGCTACGACTTCTCGAAGATCCCCTTCGGCAGCCCCCAGCACGTGCACCTGTTCGCGGAGGCCAAGAAGCTGGCCTTCGAGGACCGGGCCAAGTTCTACGCCGACGCCGCCTTCATGAAGGTGCCCCTGTCCTGGCTGCTCTCGAAGGATTACGCGGCCCAGCGCCGGGCCCTCATCGGCGACCGCGCCTCGCGGCGCCTGGAGGCAGGCCACCCGCCCCTGAAGGAAGGCGACACCGTCTACCTCACCACCGCCGATGGCGAGGGCAACATGGTGAGCCTCATCCAGAGCAACTACCGCGGCATGGGCAGCGGCATGACGCCCGGCGACCTGGGCTTCTGCCTCCAGGACCGCGGCGAGCTGTTCAACCTGGAAGAGGGCAACGCCAACACCTACGCGCCTGGGAAGCGGCCCTTCCACACCATCATCCCCGGCTTCATCACCAAGGACGGCGTACCCTTCCTCAGCTACGGCGTCATGGGCGGCGAGTTCCAGCCCATGGGGCATGTGCAGATCGTCATGAACATGATCGACTTCGCCATGAACGCCCAGGAGGCGGGCGACGCGCCCCGCATGAGCCACGACGGCTCCCCGGAACCCACGGGGGAGAAGGGGAAGCTGCCAGGTACCATCCAGCTGGAGAGTGGATTCCCCTACGAGACCGTGCGCGAATTGATGAACCGCGGCCACGGCGTGGGCTGGATGTTCGGCGGCTACGGCGGCTACCAGGCCATCCGCTGGGACCCCAGGCAGAAGGTCTACTTCGGGGCCAGCGAGTCGCGGAAGGACGGCCAGGCGGCAGGCTACTAGGAATTAGCCCCGATCAGGGCCCCGGCTGGCAATGCCCCGGGGCCGCCCATGTAGAATGGACGTGGCGGGAGACTGCGCCTGCCGTCGCGGGGACGGTGCCCCGCACTGCCATCCGTTCGCGCCCAGCGGCGTTCTCAGGGGAGTTGACCGTGCTGCAA
>Ga0255338_1001199_pt1 | contig 52801 bp, 47 predicted proteins | sample MeOH1_35cm_T4_19_FD_203715 | JGI IMG/M metagenome (GOLD analysis project Ga0255338, IMG submission 203715) | Sandy soil microbial communities from University of British Columbia, Vancouver, Canada - MeOH1_35cm_T4_195 | ecosystem: Engineered > Artificial ecosystem > Sand microcosm > Unclassified ... | reverse complement strand
CACCAGCATCAGCACGCCGCCCGCCAGGGTGTAGAGGAAGAGCTTGATGGCGGCGTAGAGCTTCTGGGGGCCGCCCCAGATGGCGATGAGGAAGTACATCGGCACCAGCATCACTTCCCAGAACAGGTAGAACAGGAACATGTCCTGGGTGATGAACACGCCGAGCATGGCCGTCTGGAGGACCAGCATCCAGATGTAGTACTCCTTGTGCCGATCCTCGATGGCCTTGAAGGAACAGGCGATGGCGATGGGGCCGATGAAGGTGGTCAGCAGCCAGAGCAGGAGGCTGATGCCGTCCATGCCCACGGCGAACTTCACGCCGAGGGAGGGGATCCAGTCCCAGGCCTTGAACCACTGGACCGCGTCGCTGGATCGGTCATAGCCAAACCAGAAGACCGCGCTCATCAGGAAGCTGACGATCATCACCAGCAGGGAGCCGATCTCGAAGACCCGGCGCTGGTCCTTGGGCACGAGAAGCAGGACCAGCGCCCCCAGGAGGGGCAGGAAGGTCGCCACCAGCATCAGTGTCGTGTTTGCGGTGAACATGGGGACTCCAACCAATGAGGGCTAGGCGAGGAATTTCCAGAAGGCGAAGACGAGGAAGCCGATGAACATCACGAAGGCGTAGTGCTGCACGCGGCCGCTCTGCAGGCTCCGGAAGACCGAGCTGGTCTCCTGGATGATGTAGGCCGTGAGGTTGACCGCGCCGTCCACCAGCTTCTGGTCGATCCAGTGGGACAGGTCGGCCCAGATGATCGTGACGCGGGCGGCGCCGTTCACCATGCCATCCACCACCCAGGTATCGAAGCTCCAGAGCTGGGCGGAGAAGCGCTTGATGGGCTCGATGAGGGCCGCCTCGTAGAACTCGTCCACGTAGTACTTGGCGTTCACCCAGCGGTAGAGGTTCGGGAAGCGGGCCACGAAGGCCTTGGCCCGGCTCCAGCTCGGATCCACCTTGTACATCCACCAGGCCAGCAGCATGGCGCCGGGGGCCCAGACCAGGGTCGCCCAGGCCATGAGGCCGTATTCCATGGCAGGCGGGATGTGCTCCCCGTGATGGACCGGCGCCACCTGGTAGAGCAGCGGCTCGATCCACTTGCTGAAGAGCTCGGCCGGCACGATGGGCAGGACGCGGTGCAGGCTCTCGGGGTAGTTCAGGAAGCCGCCGATCACCGCCAGGCTCGCCAGGATGGCCACCGGCAGCCACATGCGCCAGGAGACCTCGTGGGGGTGGTGCCCCGGCACGATGTCGTGGTCTTCGGGATCGTCATCGTGGTGGGCGTGTGTCTGATCGAGCTCGTGAAGGCCGTTCGCCTGGTGGCCGTGCGCGTCATGGCCGTGGGCGCTGTGTCCATGGTCGTCGTGGCCATGGTGGGCCTCGGACTGCACCGTCAGGCCGTAGGGGTCATCCCCTGCGCCCCGATAGTTGCCATAGAAGGTCATGGCGATGAGGCGGGTCATGTAGAAGGCGGTGCAGAAGGCGCCGAGCATGCCCAGGATCCAGGCCACCAGGTTCAGTGTGGGACCCGTGTAGTGGCCGTGCTGGTACCAGCCCTCGAACACCTTCCAGAGGATCTCGTCCTTCGAGAAGAAGCCCGAGAAGGGGAAGATGCCCGCGATGGCGAAGGTCGCCAGGATCATGCTCATGGCGGTGATGGGCATCAGCTTCTTGAGGCCGCCCATGTTGCGCATGTCCTGCTCGTGGTGGCAGGCGGCGATCACGGCGCCAGACCCGAGGAAGAGGCTGGCCTTGAAGAAGGCGTGGGTGAAGACGTGGAACATCCCGGCGCTGAAGGCCCCGGCGCCCATGCCCATGAACATGAAGCCCAGCTGGGACACGGTGGAGTAGGCCAGCACCTTCTTGATGTCGTACTGGGCCAGGCCCATGGTGGCGGCCACGAAGGCCGTGAGCGAACCGAAGCCCAGCACCACCGCGAGCGCCACCGGGGCGTTCACGTAGATGAAGTTCAGCCGCGTGATCATGTAGAGGCCGCTGGTCACCATGGTGGCGGCGTGGATCAGCGCGCTGACGGGCGTCGGGCCCGCCATGGCGTCCGGCAGCCACACATACAGTGGGATCTGCGCCGACTTGCCCATGGCGCCCACGAAGAGGCAGCAGCCGATGAGGTTGAACCACCAGGTGGGGCTCGCGGTGTGGCCGTAGAGCGTGATGGCCGGCATGGTCGCGATCCCGCGGACGGAGCCCATCAGCGTGTCGTAGTCGAGGGTTCCGAAGACCTGGAAGATCAGGAAGAACCCGAGCATGAAGCCGAAGTCGCCGATGCGGTTCGTGACGAAGGCCTTCTTGCCGGCAGCGGCGGCGAATTCCTTCTCGAAGTAGAAGCCGATGAGGAGGTAGGAGCAGAGGCCCACCCCTTCCCAGCCCAGGAACATCATCAGGATGTTGGCGCCCAGCACCAGGTTCAGCATGCTGAACACGAAGAGGTTCAGGTAGGCCATGAACCGGTAGTAGCGGCCGTCGTTCCGCTCCTCGGCCATGTAGCCGGTGCTGAACAGGTGGATGAGGAAGCCCGCGCCCGACACCAGCAGGGCCATGCAGCCGCTGAGCACATCGAACTTGTAGGCCCACTCGATCTTGTAGGTCGTGAGCCCGCCCAGCACCCGGGCGCCGCCGATGTCGAACCAGGTCCAGAGGCTCTGGTGGAGGGAGCGGCCATCGGCGGGCAGGCCGATGAGCTGGACGAAGTGCCAGAGGGTGAGGAGGAAGGCCAGGCCCACGCTGCCGAGGGCGAAGAAGTCCACGACCTTGGTGCTCTTCAGCTTCCGGCCGCTGAGGCCGTTGATGAGGAACCCGAAGAAGGGCAGGAAGGGGATCAGCCAGAGGTAGCTGCTCGGATGGGAGGCGGCGGTCATTGCATGTTCCATGGTCGTCGTCATCCCTTCAGCAGGTTGATATCGTCCACCTGGACGGTGTCGCGCTTGCGGTAGAGGGCCACCACCAGCGCGAGACCCACCGCCACTTCGGCAGCGGCGAAGCCCATCACCAGCAGGGCGAAGGCCTGGCCGGCGACCGAGCCGTTATGGCGGGCGAAGGCGATGAAGTTCAGGTTGGCGGCGTTGAGCATGAGCTCGACGCACATGAGGATGATCAGGGCGTTGCGCCGGATGAGAACGCCCGCGATGCCGATGGAGAACAGCAGGAAGGAGATGAGGAGGACCGCGTTCAGGCTGACCATCACACCCGCTCCGTTTTGGCCAACACCACGGCGCCCACCAGGGCCACCAGCAGGATCACGCTGAGGATCTCGAAGGGCAGGAGGTAGTCTGCGAAGAGGCCGCGGCTCACCGCCTGGGCGTTCTGATGGGCCACGTCCAGTCCCCTGGCCAGCTCCGGCCGCAGCACCAGGGCTTCCGGCGAGGCGACACCGAAGATCGCCTTGCGGAACACCGTCAGGAACAGCGCGGCGCCCACCGCGACAGCCACCACTGCGTAGCGCGACTGCAGCTGGAAGACCTCGCCCTCCTTCTTCTTGCTCATCTCCACGAGCATGACCACGAAGAGGAAGAGCACCACGATGCCGCCCGCATAGACCAGGATCTGGGCCATGCCCAGGAACTCGGCCTCGAGCGAGAGGAAGCACCCCGCGATGCTCAGCATCGCGAAGAGGAAGCCCAGCACGCTGTGGATCGCGCTCCGGGAGGCGATCATGAGCAGGGCGCCGACAAGGGCCATGACGCCGAAGATGGCGAACATGTTCCGGCCGATCGTTTCGATGAAATGTTCCATGGGACGTCCTCTGGATAGGCGCGAAGGGATGGGATCAGTCGTCAGCCACGCTGAACTTGCCCACGGGGGAGGGCACGAACATGTTCTGGCCGAGCCCCTCCGTGCCCAGGGAGAGATCCTCCCGGTTGTAGGAGGCCAGCTCGAACTGGTGGTTGAGGATGATGGAATCGAATCCGCAGCTCTCCACGCAGAACTCGCAGAAGATGCAGCGCTCCATCTCGAAGTCGTAGCGCACGGGGAAGGGCATCTTGCGCCCCTCCTTCTTGCCCTTCTCGATGGTGATCACCTGGGTGGGGCAGATCTTCTCGCAGGCCAGGCAGCAGACGCACTTGATCTCGCCCTGCTCGTCCTTGAGCAGCGTCAGGCGGCCCCGGTAGCGGGGCTGGACCTTGACGGGCACCTCGGGGTACTCGGAGACGATGTGGAACGGCACCTTGCGCCGGTTGGCCGTGAAGAAGACCTGGCTGAAGTGCTTGCCCGTGATGGACAGGCCCTTGGCGATGTCGGTGGGGATGAGGGTCCTCAGGAACTTGTTCATGGGCGGCCCCTTAGACGGCGAAGCAGCGGATGGCGGCCGCCAACAGCAGGTTGATCAGCGCCATGGGGATCAGGTACTTCCAACCCACCGCCATGATCTGGTCGTACCGGTACCGGGGGATGGTGCCGCGGACCCAGATGTAGGTGAAGAGCAGGAAGACGATCTTGGCCACGAAGAAGATGGCGTGGGGCTGCCCGATGAACGGGACGGAAGCGGGAATCAACAGGCCCTGCAGGCCGAAGGGCAGGAGCCAGGGGCCGCCCAGGAAGAAGGCCGAGGCCAGGGCCGCCACGACGGTCATGTTGATGTACTCGGCCAGGTAGAAGAACCCGAACTTCATGCCGGAATACTCGGTGTGGAAGCCGGCCACCAGCTCGTTTTCGGCTTCGGGCATGTCGAAGGGGAGGCGGTTGGTCTCGGCGAAGCCGCAGGTCAGGTAGAGCAGGAAGCCGATGACCTGGGGCACCAGGGCCCAGAACGGCATCCCGGTCGCCATGCGGGCGGACATCTCGCCGAAATTCAGGCTGGCGGAGAGGACCACGGGCGCGAGAAGGCTGAGGGCCAGGGGGACCTCATAGCTCACCATCTGGGCCGCACTGCGCAGGCCGCCCAGCAGGGGGTACTTGGAGTTCGAGGACCAGCCCGCCAGGACGATGCCGTACACCCCCACGGTCGCCACGCCCAGGATCCAGAGCAGGCCCACATTGATGTCGGCGATCCCGCCGGAGACCGGGAGCCCGCCCACGAAGGGGAACCAGACCGGGAAGGTGAAGAAGGTGCCAGGCACGAAGGAGATCGCGGCAAACACCACCACCGCGGACACCATGCTGATGGAGGGCGCGAGGAAGAAGACGAACCGGTCGGCCTTCGTGGGGATGATGTCTTCCTTCAGGATCAGCTTCAGCACGTCGGCCAGGAGGCCGGGAATGCCGCGCCAGTATGAGAGGACGGGAATGCGGCCCCACTTCCACATGCCACGGTTCATCCAGCCGGTGACGCCGACGTGGCCGCTGGCCACGCGGGTGGAACCCAGGCGCTGCTGGAGGTGGCCGAGCACCTTGCGCTCGGCGAACACCGTGAGGGGGACGACGACGAAGACGAAGATCACCACCAGCAGGCACTGGATGAGCGTGATCACGATGGACTGGGTGAGGGTCGGGGTCGGCATGTCTTGGGATCCTCGTCGGCTAGCGGTCGATCTCGCCGAGCACGATGTCCAGGGAGCCGATGGCCGCAACGACGTCGGCGATCAGTCCTCCCTCGGCCATCTTGGGCAGGGATTGGAGGTTGATGAACCCGGGAGCCCGCACATGGAACCGGTAGGGGTTCAGCGAGCCCTTCTCGCCCACGAGGTAGTACCCGATCTCGCCCTTCGGCGATTCAGTGGCGTGGTAGACCTCGTTGACCTCGGACCGCAGGATCTTGGGGAGCTTGGCCATGACCGGCCCCTCGGGCATGCCATCCATGCACTGCTGGATGATGCGGGCGCTCTGGCGCATCTCCGCCATGCGGACCTGGTACCGGGCATAGGTGTCCGCCTCGGTGCGGGTGGGCACCTCGAAATCCATCTCCGAGTAGGCTGCGTAGGGGAAGGCCTTCCGGATGTCGTAGGCCACGCCAGCGGCGCGCAGCATGGGGCCAGTGACACCGAGGGCGATGGCATCCTCGGCGTTCAGCCGGGCCACGCCGACGGTGCGCTTCTTCCAGATGCGATTCTCGGTGAGCAGGTTCTCGTATTCCTCAAGGCAGTCGGAGAACTTCGCCAGGAACTTGTGCACCATCTTCTCGAAGCCGGGAGGCAAATCCTCGCGCAGGCCGCCGATGCGGAAGGCCGTGGTGGTGAGCCGGGAGCCGCAGAAGGCCTCGTTGATGTCGAGGACATCCTCGCGCTCGCGGAAGGCGTAGAGGAACACCGTCAGGGCGCCGATATCCATGGCGTGGGTGCCCAGCCAGATGAGGTGCGAGGCGATGCGGTTGAACTCGTTCAACAGCGTGCGGATGTAATGGGCGCGCCGCGGCACGGTGATGCCGAACAGCTTCTCGTTGGCTTCCGCCCAGCCCAGGTTGTTGGCCACGGCGGAGCAGTAGTCCATGCGGTCCGTCCAGACCTGGCCCTGGAAGAAGGACTGGTTCTCGCAGATCTTCTCGACGCCCCGGTGGAGGTAGCCGATCATCGGCCGGCAATGGGTGACGGTCTCGCCATCCAGCCGCAGCTTCACCCGGAGCACACCGTGCGTGGACGGGTGCTGCGGCCCCAGGTTGATCTCCATTTCCTCGTTCTTGAACACCGTCCGCTCCTAGTCCGCCTTGGGTTGCTTCAGGTTGATGCCCAGCTGGCCGGCCTTCTGGAGGGCGATGCGCTCGAGCATGCCGCCGCGGTCCTCCCGGAAGGAGATGTCCCGCTGGCCCCAGCCCACGGTCGGATAGTCCTTCCTCAGGGGGTAGCCTTCCCAGTCCTCGGGGCAGAGGATGCGGGTCATGTCGGGATGGTTCGCGAACCGGATCCCGAGCATGTCGTAGATCTCCCGCTCCATCCAGTTGGCGCTGGGATAGAGCGGACAGGCGCTCTCGGGCGCGAAGCCCTCGGGCACGAGGATGCGGAGCCGGAGCCGCTTGCGGCGGCTGATGCTCGTCAGGTGGTAGACCACGCTGTAGGCGAAGCCATTGGCGGCGGGATAGTGCGTGCCCGACTGGTCTGCGAGCATCTCGTACTTCAGGGCGGCCTCGTCGCGGCACAGCGCCAGCGCCTCGAGAATGGCCTCCTTCTTCACCTGGCAGACCAGTTCCCCGGCCTGTTCGAAGATCTCCTCGGCCTTGTCGCCCAGGAGGGCCTGCAGCTTCAGAAGATCGGGGTCCTGCGCCTCCTCGGGCACCGGGGTCTTCAGGTCGTTGTCATCCTTGCGGGGAACGGGCCGCACGGGGGGCTTGGGTGCATCCTTGCCTTCGGCTTCGGCCTTGGTCTTGGCAGTCTCGAAGTCGGCCAGGGTCTTCTGCCACTTGGCTTCATCAGCCTCGGCCGCCGCCTTCTGCTCAGCCAGATAGGTCTGGCGGCTCGGCAGGGGAACCGTCTTCGGCATGGCGATCTGGCGGAACGGCGCGGCCTTGTAGTCGTACACGTACGGGCCGGCCGGGGCTTCTGGCACTTCCGGAGTCTGGGGGACGTTCGGTTCCGCCATCAGCCCACCTCCTCGAAGATGTCCTTGTACCGGTCGGCCAGGCTGCTGGTCATGATCTTGTCCTGCAGCTTCAGGAACCCGTAGATGAACGATTCGGGGCGGGGCGGGCAACCCGGGATGTAGACGTCCACGGGGATGACCTTATCCACGCCCTGGATCGTGTGGTACGAGTCGAAGGGCCCGCCGGCGGTCGCGCAGGAGCCCATGGCCATCACCCACTTGGGTTCGGGCATCTGGTCGTAGAGGGTCTTGATGATGGGGGCCATCTTGTAGGTCACGGTGCCCGCGATGATCATCAGGTCGGCCTGGCGCGGGCTGGCGCGGAAGATGCCAGCGCCGAAGCGGTCGAAGTCGAAGCGGCTGGCGCCCGCGGCCATCATCTCGATGGCGCAGCAGGCCAGGCCGAAGGTCACGGGCCACACACTGGTGGCGCGGGACCAGTTCATGACCTTCTCCACCTTGGTGGTGATCAGGATGTGCTCCAGGGCGGTGGGTTGGTTCATTCCCATGTCAGGGCTCCCTTGGACCAGATGTAGCCGTAGCCGAACAGCAGCAGGAACAGGAACAGGCCCAGCTCGATGAAGCCGAACACGGCCAGTTCCTTCATCTGGATGGCCCAGGGCATGAGGAACACCGTTTCCACGTCGAACACCAGGAACATCACTGCCACCAGGTAGTAACGAACGGAGAACTTCTCCCGGGCCTCGTTGGTCGTGACGATGCCGCACTCGTACGTGGCGTACTTGGCCGCGCTGGGCCAGCTGGGCCGCAGGAGCCACGACAGGTTCAGGATGATGATTGGCAGGGCCACTGCTACCAGGATCAGCAGCAGGATGGACGCGTACCCACGCATGGAGCCTCCAGGACCAGTCATTGTGGAGTGCCGGTCCCGCGCAGGTCAACGATCGAAGCCAACCATGGCGTCCTTTGTGATCCAGGTCCGATTCCGCCCCTGCGGGCCTTCGCCCCTTCCAGTAGGATGTTTCCATGACTTTTCCCACTCCCCCGGACCCCACGGATGCCGTCGAGACAGGCGAGCCGGCCCTGACCGACTTCCGGCCGGCCCGGGAGCTGTACCCCAACCTGGACCTGACCCGGGAGCCAGTGGAGTTCGCGCTCTTCCAGGCCATCCCCATCGACCTGATGCTCAAGCACCACTTCGTGCCGGTGCAGGAACGGGAGGGCGTCCTGTGGCTGGCCATGGCCGACCCCCTGGACATCCCCACCCAGGATCTTCTTCGGCAGCAGCTCAAGCGGCCCCTCCGGTTCGCCGGCGCCCCCCTGGCCCAGATCCAGGAGGTGCTGAAGAAGTCCGAGAGCGGCCAGAAGGTCATGGACGAGGCCGGCGAGGCCCTCAAGATCCAGGTGCTCCACGAGGAGGATCTGGACGACGAGGTGCTCGACCTGGAGCGCCTGACCGACAAGGACGAGGCGCCCATCGTCCGCCTGGTGGACACCACCATCTTCAACGCCCTCCAGCGCCGCGCCTCCGACGTCCACCTGGAGACCACGGCCACGGGCTTCCAGATCAAGTACCGCATCGACGGCAGCCTGTACCCCGCGGCGGATCCCATCGACCGCCGCTTCGCCTCGCCCATCATCAGCCGCATCAAGGTCATGTCCGAGCTGGACATCGCGGAGAAGCGCAAGCCGCAGGACGGCCGCTTCAAGCTCAAGGTCCGCGGCCGGGCCATCGACTTCCGCGTGAGCATCATGCCCACCATCCACGGCGAGGACGCGGTGATCCGCATCCTCGACAAGGAGAACCTCACCGAGGAGTTCCAGGCCCTGACCCTGGAGATCCTGGGGTTCTCCGACCACGAGCTGAAGCGCCTGCGCCGCTTCGCCCGCGAGCCCTACGGCATGTTCCTCGTCACCGGCCCCACGGGTTCCGGCAAGACCACCACCCTCTACGCCGTGCTGAGCGAGATCAAGGCCCCCGAGGACAAGATCATCACCATCGAGGACCCTGTCGAGTACCAGCTCGAGGGCGTCACCCAGATCCCCGTGAACGAGAAGAAGGGCCTCACCTTCGCCCTGGGTCTGCGCTCCATCCTCCGCCACGACCCCGACAAGATCCTCGTGGGTGAGATCCGCGACCCCGAGACGGCCCAGATCGCCATCCAGTCCGCCCTCACGGGCCACCTGGTCTTCACCACCGTCCACGCCAATAACGTGCTCGACGTGATCGGCCGCTTCCAGCACATGGGCGTGGAGGTCTACAACTTCGTCTCGTCCTTGAACTGCATCCTGGCCCAGCGCCTCATCCGCGTACTCTGCCCCAAGTGCAAGCGCCCCGCCCCGCCGCCCAGCCCCCAGGAGCTGGAGGAGAACGGCGTGGACGAAGCCTGGCTGCGCGGCGCCACCCTGTTCGACCGCGTGGGCTGCGTGGACTGCCACGGCACCGGCTTCCGCGGCCGGCAGGCCATCATCGAGTTCATGGGCCTCAACGACGAGATCCGCGAGCTGCTCATCCAGCGGGCCCCCACGCGCGAAGTGAAGGCCGCCGCCCGCCGCGGCGGCATGCAGTTCCTCCGGGAGAGCGCCATCGAGAAGGTGCGGCTGGGCATCACCACCTTCACCGAGATCAACAAGGTCACGTTCCGCGACGGGGCCTGATCAGTCGAGGCTGGGCTTCCCGCCCCGGCCGAAGATCAGCAGATCCGCCGATGTCTCGAGGCCCTCGGCCAGGTCCAGCAGCACGCGGCGCAGGGCTTCCTCGGCAACCCCTGCAGCCAGAGTCCGCAGCGCTCCGGCGGCCCGCAGCGGATCCTCGACCAGATGTTGCAAAGCCTCGAAAGCACCTGCTTTCGCGGCGTCGCCGACGGAATCCGGAAGCTCGTGCAGCTGCTCGATGGCATATCCCAGGTTGAGCACCGCCAGGATCCCCTTGGGCCAGCGTTCGCCCAGATCCTTCGCGCGGCCCAGATGCAGGGAGAGGCGCAGGATCTGGCGCGAACCGCGCGCCCGCCAGTCCTCGATGGCAGCTCCGGGCTCTGGCTCGATCATCCGGAGCAGATCCCGGCGGATCACCTCCGCAGTCTCCTCCGCCTGCCGCACGGAACTCCGCGGCATCAGGATGTAGTTCCCGGCCACCAGGCAGGCGGCGGCGGCCAGCGCGGCTGAGCCCCCGATGACCTCCATCGTGCCGGGGATGGCCGTGGCACCGGCCTGGCTGGCCAGCAGGAAGCACATGTTGAAGTCCACGCCGGCCAGGGTCGTGCGGGGGTGGGCCCTGAGGAAGCCCCCCACCAGCAGGAAGGGCGCCAGCGTCCACAGCAGGCCCGGGGGCGAGGGGAAGGCCGGCTGCACCAGGAGGCGGTACAGGACCGCCACGAAAGCCCCGGTGACCACCCCTGCCAGCAGCTTGGGGGCGATGTGGTGGGGCAGCGCCATGGAGCCCAGCACCAGCGAGAAGATGCAGACACCCAACGCGGCCTGGACCGCCAGGGGAGAACCTGACCCGTGGGCCAGGGCCGCCGCCAGGAAGGTCGCGACCCCGGAGGCCAGGGCGGTGCGCCCCGCCTGGGGCCATTCCCGGTGCGGTGCGAGGACGGCCAGCTCCCGCCGCAGGGGGAGGGCCGTGGCTTCGTCCAGGGGCCGGCCGAGGGCCGCATTGGCCTCCAGGAGGCGGACCAGGGCACCGGCCAGGCGCCCGGAGCCGAGGACCTCGGCCATCCGGGAGACCTCGCCCATGGGCAGGCCGCCCTCTGAGCGGAGGTATTCCGCCACTGGATCCAACCCCTTGGCCAGCTCATCGGTCCCGGCCGCCCGCGGGTGCCCGTCCGGGCGGAGCGCCACGGCGGCGCTCATGGTGCCGAGCATGCCCACCATCAGCGAGTCCACATCGTGCAGCCGCCGGTAGCCCTCGAAGGAACCCGCCAGGATCAGGCGCGCAGAGGCTTCCGCTTCGCTGATCTCCGCGAGGATCCTGCGCTTCTCGCCGCCCATCGCGGAGGCCCCGCTGCGCAGGACCCCAGCCGCGTAGGCCACAGCGTCCGCCGACAGCAGCCGGATGCGCAGGAAGAACGCCTGCCGGGGCGATTCCGGCGTCGCCAGCCCCGTGATCACGGTGGCCACCACCACGCCGATGAGGGTGCATTCCACCCGGGCGGTGGCGAATTCCAGCGAGGCTCCCGGCGCCAGCACGGCCGGAATGACGACAATGGCCGCGGTGATCCCCGCCAGCAAGGCCCCGTAGCCATGCACGCCCCGCAGGACGTGGGTCAGTCCTCCATTGACGGCCACCCACAGGCCCAGCAGGGCGAATTGCACATACGGATGCACCGGGATATGGAGGATCGCGAAGCCGACGGCCGCCCCCAGCAGGGTGCCCAGCACGCGGAAGAGGGCCCGCTCGATCAGCACGCCCCGCGAGGCCTGGGCCACCACCCAGACCGGCATGGCCGCCCAGTAGGCGTTCTGCACGTGCACCAGCGTGGCGATGGCGAAGGCCACCCAGGCGGACAGGGCCAGCACCAGGGCCCGCACCAGCACCGGGCGGTCGATCCGCAGGACCGTCAAAGCACGCCTTTCACCAGCTCCCGCTCCAGGCTCTGCAGCCGCTTGAGGCGCGCGAAGAGCCCCGGCTGGGCGGCCAGCGCCTCGGGGGTGTCGAACTGGACAACCCGCCCCTCCTCCAGCACCAGCACCCGGGCGCAGGTCTCGGCCACGAAGACCCGGTGCGTGGCCAGCACCAGCGTGGACTTGCCGAGGAAGGCGCGGAGGTTCTCGAGGATGCGGCTTTCCGTCTCGGCATCCACCGCGGAGAGGGCGTCGTCCAGCAGCAGCAGGCGCGGCCGGCGCAGCAGGGCGCGGGCCAGGGCCGTCCGCTGGCGCTCACCGCCGCTGAGGGCCACGCCCCGCTCGCCCACCACCGTATCCAGGCCGTCAGGCAGGCGGTGGATCAGCTCATCCATGGCCACGACCCGGGCGATCTCCCAGATCTCCTCTTCGGTGGCTTCGGGGCGGCCCATGGCGAGGTTCATGCGGAGCGTGTCCGAGAACAGGAAGGCCTCCTGGGGCACCCAGCCCAGGCCCGCCCAGTGGCGGCGCAGGGTGGTGTCGGAGAGGGGCTCGCCATCCACGAGCATGCGCCCCGCCTGGGGGGCGCGGAGCCCCGCCAGCACCTGCAGCAGCAGGGTCTTGCCCGAGCCGATGCCGCCCACCACCGCCAGGCTGTCGCCGGGTGCCAGGGTGATCTCCAGCGGGCCCAGGCCACGCCCGGTCTCGAAACGATGGGTCACACCCTCCAGGGCCAGGGCGGCCGGAACCTCCGGCAACGTGATGACCTCCGCGGGGGGGAGGGGCTGCTCGGGGCTGTGGAGCAGCTGATCCAGCCGCTCCTGCCCGGCCTTGGCCCGCTGGAACAGGTTCGCGGACCAGCCCAGGCTCATCATGGGCCAGGCCAGGGCCACCAGGAAGCCCGTGAAGGCCGTGAGGTCCCCCAGGTTCAGGACGCCCCGCACCACCAAACTGCCCCCGTAGGTCACCAGCACGAGGGCGGACACGCCGCTGATGAGGGCGGACAGGGGGGCGTAGGCGCTGAAGATCACCGACTGCTTCATGCTCAGCGAGGCGTGGCGCCGGCTGAGGGCGTCGAACTGCGCCACCCGGGCTTCCTCCAGCCCGAAGGCCTGCACCACACGCTCGCCGCTGATGGTCTCGTGGCTGTAGGTCGACAGGGCCGAGAAGGCCAGCTGCAGCTTCTGCTGCACCATGTGGCTCCACTTCCCGATGATGTAGAAGCCCAGCGCCAGGAAGGAGAAGGGCAGCATCACCGCCAGGGTGAGCCGCCAGCTGGTGCTGAACATCAGGCCCAGCGTCACCGGCAGGATGGAGATCACCTGGAGGAAGCTCATGAGGCCCGGCCCCGTGGCCATGCGGACTGTACCCACGTCATCGCCCAGCCGCGACATGAGGTCGCCCACCCGCTGCCGCTCGTAGAACGCGAAGGGCCGGGCCAGGAGGAAGCTGTACAGCGATTCGCGCTGTTCCCGCTCCACGTCGCGGCTGAGGCCGATGAGCGTGTTGCGCATGAGGTAGCGGCCGATGCCCGCCGCCGCCGTGAAGGCCAGCATCCAGGCCAGGAAGACCCGCGACCCGTGCCAATCGTGGCGCTCCAGCGCGTTCACCGCCCGGCCCGACCAGTAGGGCACCACGGAGGCGGCCACGCTGCACCAGACCGTGGCCGCCAGGCCCCAGTAGAGGGTGCGCCGGTGGCGGGCCATGAGCGGCCACCACCAGAACAGCTTGGATTCCGAAAGATCCGCCACGGGGCCTCCGCCATTCAGAGTAGCAACACCGATCCCCGGGCGCAGGCGGGCCCGGCAAAAACGGGGACGGGATTTTTTGGAACGGGGGATGGATTGAATGGATTCAAAGGCAATTTTGCCGGTGATGAACGGTGATTACGGTGATGGGGCCGTTCGCACCCAAGCACGGGCTCCAGTGGGGGCGCGAGAGTCGCGCCTTTTGGGATGCGCGGCCCTCGCGCCCCCACTGACCTCCGGTCTAGCCGGAGGCCGCCTTCGGCGGGCCCATGCGGCATTCAGCCGATAGCTGCTTTATCACCGTCCATCACCGTTCATCACCGGCTGAATGCATTTTCTTGAAGATGGACTGGCATTGACGAGCCGCCTCTTGGCAGGCCCCAGTCTCCCGGGCATGCTGGAGGAAACTTCCTCGAGTCTCCAGCCATGCGGAATCGCCTAGCCGCCCTGACCTTGGTCTTTCTCTCGGCCCTGGCCCCGGCCCGGGCGCAGATGGTCGAGGAGTCCCTGCCCCGGGATCCGGGTCCCCTCGACTTCATCCATGGCGACAGCTACGAGCAGTGGATCCTCCAGTCCCTGGCGGGCGACGCGCTGGTGGGCCTCGACCCCGGTGGCCGGGCGGTGCCGCGTCTGGCCACCTCCTGGAAGATCCAGAAAGATGGCGCCATCACCTTCGGCCTGCGCGACGACGCCCGGTTCACGGACGGCAGCCCGGTCACCGCGGAGGACGTCCTGTGGACCTTCGCGGAGCTCCGCCGCGATCCCAAGGCCAGCCCCACCAAGCGGACCATCCTGGAGGGGGCCGAAGCGCGCGTGCTGGAGGGCCGGGTGTGGATCCGCTCACCCAAGCCGCCGGGCCGCCTCCTGGTGGAGCTGGCGCGCGTGCCCGTGGCCCAGAAGGACCATCCGGAGCGGGGCTCCGGCCCCTTCCGCTTCGTGAAGGAACCCGCCGCCTGGACCTTCCTCCGCCGCGAGCACTTCCTGAAGCCTCGCATCGACGGCATCCGCTTCCGCCTCCTGCCGGACCCGGCCACGGTGCTCCAGGCCCTCCAGAAGGGCTGGCTCGCCATCGGCGCCCCGCCGGCCCGCCCCCTGACGCCGCCCGCCACCCACCGGGTGGTGGTCCAGCCCATGAATGCCCAGCTGGTGGTCTGGAGCCGCACGGGGTCCGGCCCCCTCCAGCTCCTTGAGCGCTGGCGCCAGGACGCCTTCCCGCCCGGCCTCCTGGGCCAGAACGCCCGGCCCAGCCGCGGCCTGTGGCCCGAGAGCCTGGGCTTCGAGCCCCAGGCCATCGAGAACGAGGAGGTCGGCCCGCCCAGGCCCCCGGCAGTTCTGAAGCTGCTCTATGTCTCCGGCGAGGCCTTCACCGAGAACCTGCTGCTGGCCCTGCGGGAGCGGGCCCGCCGGGACGGCTTCGACCTCCAGCTGATCCCCCTGGAGCAGGCCCTCCTGGTCGACCGGCTCCGCCGGGGCGACTTCGACCTGGCCTGTTCTGTGGTGGTCTTCGAGCCGCACCCCTGGGCGGTGCTGGAATACCTGGAGCCGAAGGGCCCCATGAACGTCACCGGCTGGCGGGATCCCCAGTTCGCGGCCCTGGCCGCCGGGCTCCGGGACGCGGGAGGGGCGGCCTGGCGGGAACTCCAGAACCTCTGGGCCCGGCATCCCGCCGCCCTCCCCATCCTCGACCTCCAGAGCGTCATCTGGGTGGACAAGCGCCTCGACGCGGGACCCGGCGTGCTGGGCCTCTACCTCGGCACGCCGGGGGCCGCGGGCTGGCGCTGGAACCGGTGAGGTTCCCGGTGGCCCGGAGCGCCGCCGCCCAGGGCGCGGCCGTCTGGGGCCTGGCCCTCGCCCTGGCCTGGAGCCTCCCGGGCGCCCTCTGGCGACCGGCCCCCGCCCCGCCGTTCCCCCTCCAGGCCCTGCTCCCCGCGGGGTTGGCCCTGGGCGCCCTGGCCGTTGCGGCGCCACTGCTCGCCTGGCTCGGGGGACCGGACCTCGCGACCCGGCGACCCCTGGCCCTGCTGGAGGCCCCGCCGGACCTGCTCTGGGCCGGGGCCCTGCTCGCCCTGTGGCCGGCGGCCTGGGGACCCCCGGGCCAGGGCGGGTGGCTCGCCGCCTTCCTCGCCGCCGCGCTTCCGGGCGAGGTCCGCTGGCTCTCGGCAGCCCTGCCAGGCGAAGTGCCCTTCCCCGCCGCCTGGGGTGCCCGGGTGGTGCGCCGGGCACGGCGGCTCGCCCTGGCCCGCCTCGTCAGCCGCTGGCTGGCCGCCCGCCTGCCGGTCTGGCTCACGGCCTCCCTGGTGCTGGAACGGATGCTGGGCGTGCCGGGCCTCGGGACGGATTGGATGGACCGCGTGGCCGGGCGGGACCGGGCGGGGCTCGCGACCTGGGTCGCGGCCCTGGCCCTGCTCTGGCTGCTGTCGAGGCCGCTGGAATCGGAGGCCATTCCTTGAGGTGGCGTCTCGCCTTCCTGCTGGCGCTGGTCCTGCCGGAGCTGCCCCTGGACCCCTTCCGCGGTGGTCTTGCGGCTTCCCTCAGGCACCCCCTGGGCACGGACGAGCTGGGCCGGGATGCCCTGCTGCGCCTGCTGCTGGCCGGCGCCCGCAGCGTGGGCTTCGCCAGTGCCTGCGCCCTGCTGGCCCTGGGACTGGCCCTGCTCCTCGCCTGGCGGGGACGGCGCTGGCGGGGCACCCTGTCCGCCCTCCGCAGCCTGCCGCCCGTGCTGTTCCTCCTGCCCCTGGCGGCGGCTGCCGGCGGCCTCGGCGGGGCAGCTCTCCTCCTGCTGCTGGGCCTGCTGCTGGCCCCCCACCTGGAACCACCACTGCGCGCCAGGCTCGAGGCCTTCCGGCAGTCTCCGGCCTGGGCCGCGGAGCGCACCCTCGGCGCCACCGGGGCCTCGACCCTCCGCCGCTGGGCGCCCTGGGGCCTGGAGCAGGCCGCCACCCTCTTCCCCAGCGCCTGGTTGGGCGCCCTCTGGGGCGAGGCCACCCTGTCGACGCTGGGCCTGGGCCCCGGTCCCGGCCACGACAGCCTGGGCCGCCTGCTGCTGGAACAGCTTCCCCGCCTGGCCACCGACCCGAGCCCGCTCGGCTGGGGCGCCTTGGCCGTGGTGCTGGCGCTCGCCTGGAGCGCGTCCAAGCCACCTGCCGAAAAGAGAACTGCCACTAGCCGGTGATGAACAGTGATGGACGGTGATAAAGCAGATCTCGGCTAAACGCCGCATGGGCCCGCCGAAGGCGGCCTCCGGCTAGGCCGGAGGTCAGTGAGAGTGCGAGGGCCACGCCCCCCAAAAGGCGCGGCCCTCGCACCCTCACTAGAGCCCATGCTTGGGTAGGAGCGGCTCCATCACCGTTCATCACCGGCTAAATCTGTCTTTGAATCCTGTTAATCGAATCCCTTGATCCTGTTGATCCTGTCCCAGCTTCTCCTAAATGATCAGAGCTTCGCCTGCATGATCTCCAGCACCTCGGTGTCCACGCCGGTCATGCCGCGCCGGGCGAGCCGGCCCAGGTTGGCCAGGGAATCGTCGCCATCCGTGCCCACGATGCCGTCGGTGGCGGGGATGCCGAAGCCCGCCAGGGCCAGGGTGGCCGAGCGGAAGGCCGCGTCCACCCCCGTCATGGCCTTCATGGCGCAGCCGATCTTGGCGCCGTCGCAGATCATGCCCGCCACGTTGCCCACCATGTTGGCCACGGCCAGATCCATCTGCGCCGGACTGGCCCCCTCCAGCAGAAGGATGGCCAGGGCGATGCCGATGCCCGCGGCGTTGGCGGCCCCGCACACGGCGGACAGGGTGCCCAACCGGTGGGTCGTCGCGGAGGTCACCAGACAGCCGAACGCCAGGGCCTCGTCGATCCGCGCCTGGGCATGGCCGCCCGCCCGGCCCCACAGCGTGACCGGCACGGCCACGGTGATCCCCTTGTTCCCGGATCCCGCCAGGGACATGACCATGAGGGGTTCGCCGGACATGCGGGCGAAGACCCCGGCGGCCACCAGCCGGGAGAGCCGGGCCATGGGGTCCCCCTCGGGCGGCGGCACGAAACCTTCCGGCAGGAGGGCCACTCCGTGTTCAGCCATGGCCAGGTTGAAGGCCGCCCCCTCGCGCAGCCGCTGGCGATCCTCTTCGGAGAGTTCGGCCGCCAGGTCCCGCAGCTCCTGGAGGCCCATGGCTCCCACTCGGGCCCGCACCGATGGAGCCCCCCCGGCCCCGACCCGGGCAGGGCTGCCGCCCACCTGCAGGCCATCGGCCTCCAGCCGCGCCAGGTGCGTGTGTTCCACCTCCAGCACCGCCCGGCCCGTGCCGCCCTCCCGCGCCACGGCGCAGTCGATGTGCAGCTCCAGGCGGGAGGTATCCACCTCCACGCGGATCACCTTCCGGTCCACCAACTCTCGTGCCGCGCCGAGGACGGCCGCATCCACTGCCGCGAAGCAGCCCAGGCCCAGCGAGGGGTCAGGCAGACAGGCGCCCAGGGCCAGGGCCCAGAGGATCCCGGTTCGCCCCCCGCTGTTGGGCAGGCCCACGGCGTGGCAGTTCTTGTAGGTGCGGGGGTCGACGATCAGCCGCACCTCACGGACCTCGCCGGCCCCCTGCGCCGCGGCCAGGCTGGCGGCGTGGGCCACCGCCGCCGGTTCCGTGCAGCCGAGGGCCGGCTTCCATTCGGCGGACAGGAACTCGGTCAGGTCCATGGTCATCCTCGCCGCCCCATTCTGGCCGCAACCCGGCATGCCCCCGGTCACAGACGGCCGGGGGGCATGGGTTCCAGGGAAAGGTTTTTAGCCTCCGATTTCAGGGATGGCGGTGATTGGGCCTCGGAGACTTCCCGCATGGGCCGGCCGGAGGCCGCTTCCGGCTTCGCCGGAAGTCATGAGGGGCCCTTGCTGCGCTGGGGCAGGAATCCACTTTTCATCAGCGAAATCAGCGAAATCGGTGGCTAAAAAAGCTTTCGGGGTGCTTCCTCCACGCCATGGGCCCGACTCGTATTAGGCTACGGCCCATGACTTCGCTCATCGGACATCCCCTCCCCGCCTTCTCCCTCCAGGACGACCAGGGCGTGACCGTCACGGCCGCGGACCTCAAGGGCCGCTGGACCGTGCTCTACGCCTACCCCAAGGACAGCACCCCCGGCTGCACCACGGAGGCCTGCGACTTCCGCGACAACCTGGCCCGCGTGCAGTCCCTCGGCGCCCAGGTGTACGGGATCAGCCGGGACAGCCTGAAGAGCCACCAGAATTTCATCACCAAGCAGAGCCTCCCCTTCCGCCTGCTCTCCGATCCCGACTGCGCCCTGCTGAAACCGCTCGGCGCCTTCGGTAAGAAGGTCATGTACGGCAAGGAGGTCGAAGGCATCATCCGCAGCACCTTCCTCGTGGACCCCAAGGGCCTCATCCGCCACGCCTGGCCCAAGGTGAGCGTGAAGGGGCACGTGCAGGACGTGCTGGACGTCCTCACCAAGCTGAAGGGCTGAGATGAACTGGACCTACCTCGGGATCGCGGCCCTCCTGCCGCTGACCATCGCCTTGGCCGCGACCCTGCTGGCCGGGGCCATCCAGGCCATCCGCTCCAACCGGCAGGGCGGCAGCAGCCGCGTGGCCTTCCACCGCCTGCTCCGCACCCTGGCCCTGGTGTTCCCGCTGGCTTTCCTGGCTGCCTCCCTCTGGGATGGCCGCAGCACCTGGCGCGGCCTCATCGGCGCCGCCCTGGGGCACCCGGCAGACCAGCGGGCCATGGGCCTGCTCCGCTCCCAGGGTGAGGGCTTCCTCGCCAAGAATCCGGCCAAGGCGGCGCACTGGTTCCGCAAGGCGGCTGAGCGGGGCGATGCCCGCGCCCAGTTCCACCTGGCCCGGGCCCTGCTCACCGGGGCAGGCCTCCCCAAGGATCCCCCCCTTGCCCTGCGCTGGGCTGAGGCCGCGGCCCAGCAGGGTGACTCGGATGCCATGATCCTTGCCGGAGACCTCCAGCACACGGCCCACCCCGATGCGGCCAACGCCTGGTACCGGAAGGCCATGTCTTCCCTTCAGATCCGGCTGGCGGTGGGAGATCCCCAGGCCTGCCTGACCTACGGCCTCCTCCTCAGCAGCGGCAAGGGCGCCCCCCGGGATCCCATCGAGGGACTGGCCTGGATGAAGGTGGCCGAACGCCTGGGCCTGCGGGGTCTCCAGGCGCTTCCCGTCCGCCTGATGGAAGCCCAGCAACCCCCAGCAGCGCGCGCCGAAGCCACTCAACGCACCGAAGCCCTCTTGAAGACCTTCCCCACAAGAGGAAAAAGCTGAGACAGGATTAACAGGATTGAAAGATTGGATTAACAGGATTCCTACAGCATTGTCTTGTAGTTTTAATCCTGTTAATCAAGCCCTTAATCCTGTTAATCCTGTCTCACTTTTTGGGTCGAAAGCCCTCAGCCCGCCATGATGCTGAAGCCCCCGTCCACGTAGAGCACCTGGCCGGTGATGCCGCGGCCCATGTCGCTGACGAGGAACACGCCAGCATCGCCCACTTCCAGCTGGTCCGTGTCGCGCTGCAGGGGCGTGTGGGAACGGTGGGCCTTCAGCTTGGAGCCGATGCCCGGAATGGCCGAGGAGGCCAGGGTCTTGATGGGACCCGCGGAGATGGCGTTCACGCGGATGCCCTGGGGGCCGAGGTCGGCGGCCAGGTAGCGGACGCAGGATTCCAGGGCGGCCTTGGCCACGCCCATCACGTTGTAGCCGGGCACCACCCGCTCGCCGCCCAGGTAGCTGAGGGTCACGATGGAGCCGCCCTCGGCCATGAGGGGCTGGGCCGCGTTGCAGACGGCCGCCAGGGAGTAGGCGCTGATGTCGTGGGCCACCCGGAAGTCCTCGCGGCTCGTCTCCACGAAGCGGCCCTCCAGGGCCTGCCGGGGCGCATAGGCCACCGCGTGCACCAGGAAATCGAGCTTGCCCCACTTCTTGCGGATCTCGTCGAAGGCCATGACGATCTGGCTGTCGCTGCCCACATCCATGGGCAGCAGCAGGGGATTCTTCAGGTCCGCCGCCAGCTCGCGGACATTCTCGCCCAGGCGCTCGTTCTGGTAGGTCAGGCAGAGCTGGGCGCCGGCTTCGGCCACCTTCTGGGTGATGCCCCAGGCGATGGACCGCTTGTTCGCCACGCCGATGATCAGCCCGCGCTTCCCCTCCAACAACCCACCCTTGGCGCTCATGCGATCTCCTCCAGAGTCGTGTGCAGACAATCACTTAGCATAGCCGAACCCGCGCCGTCACGCTATACCCGAGGTCAAGATGAGGCCAGGGCTCGACGAGAAAGCCAGGTTTGCCACCGATTTCGCCGATTGCGCTGATGGGGCCCCGGATACTCCCCGCACGGGCCGGCCACAGGCCGCTTCCGGCTCCGCCGGAAGTCAGGGAGGGTGTCAGGGCCGCGCATCCCAAAAAGGCGCGGCCCTGACACCCTCCCTGGAGCCCGCGCTGCACTGGGACAGGACTCGCTTTTCATCACTGAAATCACCGAAATCGGTGGCGAAAAATCCTTTTCAGAACCCCATCAGCAGCAGGTCCATCGCCTGGAGGATCTCGCCCCCGGATGGCAGCAGATCACCCGCCACGGCCCCAAGTTCCCTCCGGGGTATGCCCGCCAGTTCCGGGACCATGGCCACCAGCGACTGCCCCTGGAAGACCACCACGGGCGTCAGCCGGGACATGGCGTGGACATCAGCCGCATCCGGCCGATACAGGGGTACCACCACCCGCGTGCCGAGCAGGGACAGCACCTCCGACTGCACATCCAGCAGGAAGGGGATGGCTGCGTTCGTCCGCGGATTCGGGTTCCAGAACACGGAATACGCCGTCATCAGAAGGTCCGGAGGTCGTCGCTGAACACGCCCTGGGTTTCGATCCGTCGGTTGTAGGCCTCGACCGCCGCCCGATTCTCCTCGACCCACTGCTCCGCCAGCCGGGCGCTCACCGCGTACGCGAGGGCCTCCTCGGCCACGCCCGAGAGGTTGAGCCCCAGCTCCTTCGCCTGTCGCAGCAGATCACTGTTGAGGCTGAGATTGACGGGCCGCTTGGGGGCCTCCGTCAGATAGATTGGCCGCATGGCACCTCCCACATACCTGCACATTCAATATGCGCATAAGTCATGCACTCATCAAGTCAACTTCTGCCAACATCCCAAACTCTTTCTAGCCAAATACAGATTTAGCCAGGATGAAGGGATTGGATGGGATGGCTTGCTTCCTGGAATCCCCTTCATCCCCTGCATCCTGGCTTTCTTTGCTTTCAATCCTGTTCATCCCGCCTTCAATCCTGTTAATCCTGTCTTCGCTTTTGTTGGAGGGATGCCCATGCTCCCCTTGGCCCCCGCCGTCCTGATCGCTCTCGCCCAGTCTCCCACGCCCCCCTTCCGCGCCGACCTCGACGCCGGGCACTACCTCAAGGTGCTGGGCGAGGCAGAAACCCGGCTGCGCCAGAATCCGGGCGATGCCGCCGCCTGGGCCGCCAAGTCCCAGGCCCTCTCCAGCCTCCAGCGGTTCACCGAAGCCCGCTCCGCCGCCGACCGGGCGGTGGCCCTGAAGCCCGGTCTAGCGGATGCCCTCCTGGCCCGCGGCCTGGCCCGGGCGGGGGAGGCCATCCGCCAGCGCGATCTCGGCGGCCTGCGCGGGGCCCTCGGGGCCATGGATGACCTGCGTGCCGCCACCGCGGCCGACCCCACCCTCGCTCCGGCCTGGATGAGCCTGGGCCTGGCCTACGAGATGCTGCCGGGCCTGCTGGGCGGCTCCACGAAGAAGGCCCTGAACTGCGCCGACCAGCTGCGTCGCGTGGCCCCCGCCCGGGGCAACCTCCTCCAGGCCCTCGTCCTGGTGGAGGAGGACAAGTGGCGCGAGGCCGAGGCCTCCTTCAGCCGCGCCCTCGCCCAGGCTCCCCAGGATCCCGAAGTGGTGGGCCAGTGGCTGGATGCCCTGGACCGCCGCCCTGCCAAGAAGGCCCTGGGCGAAGCCGGGAAAAACGCCCGCCTCCTGGCTGAGGCGCCCCGGCTGCTGCCCGGCATCCGCACCCGCGCCCGCGGCGTAGCCGCCGTCAGCGACGCCTACCTGCACGGTGGGCGCCCCGACCTCGCCTGGCAGGTCGCCCAGGATCACCTCACCCAAGTGGACGCCCCCAGCCTCCTCCGCCTGCAGCTCGGCAAGGTGGCCGCCGTCAGCGGCCTCCACCGCCCCGAAGGCCTCACCGCCCTCGACCAGGTCCTCCGCGAGCCCCTCGAAGGCGGCGCCGCCGGCACCCCCGGCGCCTGGTGGCGGAAGGGCCAGATCCTCCATGGCCTGGGACGAAACGATGAAGCCCGGAAGGCCGCCCAGGAAGCCCTCAGGCTGGACCCGAGACATCGCGGGGCGAGAGAATTGCTGGAGGGACTGGAGCATTGAATGTTCAAGCTCCATCTTTCATGAAAACTGAGACGATTCCGAAATCCAGTTCCATTGAGCCTGCTCGGTTTATTTCTGTCAAAGTATTAAGTGCCATGACCCCCTCGTATAAAGGCCGCAGGTTCTTGAAATCAAAAAACATCAATAAATGTACCCCAGCCTAGGAGCTCGGTTGATATTCAGCAGACAATCAATTGGTTCGAACCAGGCAGAAAAATCTAAGCTTGTTTCGTCAACTATCATGGCTGTATTTGGAATTATGCTACTCCTATTTATAGCCGTGTCGTGGCAAGCCCGTTTTGTCATGGACGAATTCAATCTATTTCAGTGTCTTCGGAGCTTTTCAAAATATTCTTTATATCGCCCCTTTGATCCAATCAAAACGGTCCTCGGAACAGAAATTTTTCGGATTGCAACTTTGGCCTCTAGTTCGGTCGGAACCATGCTGGCTGGCCGAGTCCTGGGCTTGTGTGCTGCGCTGGGAACACTGACAGCCATATTCTTCGTGTCGCGGGACTTGTGGCCTCGCACGAAGCACAGGGTCTTGATTATTATATGTACTTTATCCTATTCCAACTTTTTTGAGCGAGCCTTCAGGATCCGGACAGATACTATCGCCTTGACCCTTGCCATCGGATCGCTCTTGCTCATGGTGCGGTCCAAAAGAAGAAGAACCTATATTTTCTTTTCAGGGGTATTGATAGGCCTCTCTTTTCTTTGTACGCAGAAATCCGTTTATTTCCTGGTGGCCTACTTCGTTGCCCTTCTTGTTGCCTCCCGATCCGTGGTCGGATGGCGGCAATCCTTCCTCGATGGCCTATTTTTCATGAGTGGATGGCTGGCCGCTTTCATGGCCTATGCCATTTACTTTGGCGGAACAGGATGGTGGCGCGTCATCTACATGGTGCTTCTTGGACCGAGGTTCGTGCTTCAGGGTTCGGCCTCGTTCTCAGGTCTCGGCATGTTCATCTACCAGACCTTCACAAGAAATCTTCTTCCCTACGCGCTATCACTGACCGGATTGATCCTTGCTCTCGTCCGATGGAAGTCAGCTGACTTTCCCGTCCGCTTTACACTCATCGCAACCCTGATCATTACTGCCCTGGTTTTCAATCACGACCAGCCTTGGCCCTATGTCTTCGTGTGGCCCCAAGCATTCTTACCCCTATGGGTGATCCCCCTTGCAGATTGGGCCTCCGAGAGAAGATGGCTAACCCGAAACCAAGCGGTGCTGGCCATTGCTTTCCTGGCCACACTCTCCCTTCCCCGCCAAATTCGCTATCTCAACCACACTAACCAAGGTCAGATCTTAGTCATGGCCGAAGCAGAGGGGCTGCTCGAACCCCAGAGTACCTACTTCGATGGAATCGGGATGATCGTCAATCGCGACATAGCTGGGGATTATCCTGGATGGTGGTGGGACACGCCAACCATCTCTCGCATCAGAACTGCGCTTCGCTCCGGTGATGCAAGTGTGCTTCTGAGTGTTATGAATTCCCATCCGAAGCTTTGGATCATCAACTACCGAATCCTCAACATGTCCGACATTGTCCAGAGAATGGTCGCTGGAGGGTATGTCCGCATATCACCCAATCTCCTGCTCAGTGGCATTGAATTAAAACCCGGAACCCTGGAGACGGAATTCGCCTGTCATTGGCCCGGCCAGTACCGGTTATTTAACGAAAACGGCCAGGCGATCCCAGAATCCGTCGCTGTGGATGATTTGGCTCCGGCCGAATCCGTGGGCATCGGGCCTGGCCTGCACCGGGTGCGAGGGCCACAATCTAATAAGAGGCGGTTCTTGCTTCCCGCAGGAACCATTACTATTGGCCCATTGGCCGCCGAAGGACCGATACCGGATTTATTTGCAGAAGTCTACACGTATTGACCCAAGATCTAAGGTCGGCACAAATGTGCTTATACTAGAATTATAAATGAATCCCAAAAAACCCATCCCCACACGATGGAGACCTAATGCCTATGAACCAGAGCCAGACTGAGGCCTACACAAACCGCCTAGTGCAACTACAGCAAAGCCTGTGGAAACGTTCTTTGGATGTACAGGCCCCCTACCGTTGGAACTTGAAGAGACTGCACATGGGGCGGATGTTGGATATTGGTTGTGGAATTGGAAGAAATTTGATCAATCTGGGCGGTGGTGTAGGAATTGACCCCAATGTCAGCGCTGTGGAAATTGCATGTTCGCGCGGCTTAACGGCATATACTCCTGAAGCCTTTCTTACGTCACTTGATTACCAACAAGCATCTTACGACTCACTTCTATTGTCGCATGTCGCAGAACACATTGGGGTAGCTGAAACCATCTCTCTAGTTGCGCGCTATTTAAATTTGCTGAAGCCCGCTGGGCAAGTGGTTATGATTGCACCGCAAGAAGCAGGCTATAGGAGCGATGCCACCCACGTCGCCTTCATTGATTTTGCTAGGCTCAGAGAAATCAATGCGGCACTCGGACTTGTGGAAAGCAGAGTATATTCATTTCCATTTCCACGCATTATGGGCAAGCTATTTCGCTACAATGAGTTTGTATTTGTTTCACGGAGGCCTGCCTGATGCGCGCCATTGGTTAACTTGTCTGAAATTCCGTAAAATTTTCATCCCTGGGTGAACCCCAAAATTGCACCACACTCGAGATTCGCAGAAAACTCCGGCTCGATACGGCCCTCATTGATCGCGACAGCTGAAGTTTTCCCCATGGCACAATCCTTCCCGGGGAGTTTCGAGAGAATCATCGAGAGGAACATGAAGATCGACCCGAATCAAATGGCGCGCTATTTCGCCGTGGGTGCACTCAATACGTTCATCGCTTATGGTGTCTTCTCCCTGCTATTGCAATTAGGCGTGCACTATACCTGGGCGACCCTGCTCGGCGGTATCAGCGCCATGCTGGCAGGCTACAAGTTCTTAAAAAAAATGGTGTTTAAGGACAAATCAAAACATGCGTTTGTAAAATTCATTCTCATTTTCGTGACAATGTACTTTATAAATATCTTCACCCAGTTTGTCGCTCGGAAAACTTTGAATCCCTACATCGCCGGTGCCGTTGCCAGTCTTGTCTGCGCAGTGCTCTCTTATTTTCTGAACCGGAAACTCGTCTTCGGGACCAGAGGCCCCTCGTTGGGGCAACACGACTGCCGAAGATGATGCGGACACCCCATCAGCGCCTCTTCTTGAGAACGATATTCATTACCTGACGACTCAAGGCGTTCATCCGAACCATTGGATGCAGCCAACCCATCGCGGCGGCCACCAACCAGCCCTTATCCTTGGAGAGCCTGCACATATGCCGGCTCAGGAGTCGTTCGTTCTCAAAGCGCAACCCGCTTCCGGCGGACATCTCAGACGCACTGCGCGAATGACGCCTGTAAAGAAATACCGGTTCCCGGCTGTCAACCACGAGATGCCCGCCCTCGAGCGCGCACAGGAACAGCCGATGCCAATCAGCGGCATCCGACCACCGGGTATCGAAGGGTTGCCGCCGCAGGTAATCTGTCCTCCAGCATAGCCCAGGGAAGTAGAGGAAATCACCGATGGCCAAGCGAATGGCTAGGCGGCTTCCGCCCAGATCGACCATGCGGAATCGCGCGAGGAAGGGCGAAATGGCCCTCTTGATGAAGTACGAAAGCGAAGATGAACGCCGTCCATGGGAATCGACCTCGGCCACCCCAGGCGAGTACACAACGGCTTCTGGATATCGCTGGATCATGGCCTCCACGGTAGCCCAGTAGCGTGGAAGCACCAGATCATCGGCCCCGAGGAACATCACGAAGGGGGCACGCGCCATGTTGATGCAATGATTGAAATTCGGGATGATTCCGAGATTCGTATCATTCCGAACGTACTCCACCCGTCCCCGACCACACGAATGCACAACCGGTTCCAGCGATTGGGGGCTGGCATCGTCCACACATGTGGCGAGGACCACACCATCACGAAGTTCCCGATCCATGGACCGGGTCAGGGATTCCAGCGTTTCGGCAAGCAGATCCGGGTTCCGGTAGCCGGGTATGAAGACGTGGAGCTTGGCCGGCCGGGCTTCCTCGGCCAGGTTCATGGCCGACTCAGCGGTCTTCGCGGCACGGAGGCAATATCGAAGGCGAGAAATGCCAGCAGGAGTTGGACGCCCAGCAGCAGGGGAAGGACGGAGAGCATCACGGTTCCCGTGGGCGTGGGATGGGTCCCGCCTATCGCCTGCATCCATTTGACGGCCCCATAGACAAACCCGAAGGTCGATAGCACCAACCCAACCGGTAGCTCGATCGAGGCGATGGACATATCGCGGAGGTAATAGTTGTAGATGATCCTTTTCATAAAATTGCGGACATGCTTGACCAGGAATTCGCCAATGATGAGCCTGATCCTGAGGCTGCTGATCTCTCCGGAGTATCTGGCCGGAAGTGGTACATCGGCGACCACGGCGCGAGCGGTGTTAAGCCTGAAGAGCATGTCTGTTTCAAAAAAATAACGGCCGCTGATCTTATCCAGCGGGAGCTGCCTCAACGCCGTATCGGTAATTGCGGTGTACCCGTTTGTGGGGTCAAAAATGTCCCAATAACCCGTGGAGAGTTTGGTCATCAAGGACAGCACTGCGTTGCCGAACAACCTCATGCTAGGCATCTGCTGAACATGCTCGATGTCAAAAAAACGGTTGCCCTTGGTATAGTCGGCCCGCCCGGCCAAGAGTGGCGCGATGAGGAGTGGAATGTCCTTCGGATCCATCTGCCCATCCGCATCAAGCTTGACGACGATGGCTGCACTTTCCTCCAGAGCCCTTTGGTAGCCCGCCTTGACAGCACCCCCAACCCCCAGATTCCGCGCGTTCCGGAGGACCATCACGCGCGAATCGGTGCAGTTCTGATTCACCCAGTCACCGGTATGTTCGGGGCAAGCGTCGTCGATGACATAGATCCTGGCGACCTCGGGCCCGATCCCCCCGAGTACGTGGCCGATGGTGGACCGCGCGCGGAAGCAGGGAATGACCACGACAACCGATCCGGACTTGGACAGCTGCGAGATGGGTTCTTGTCGGCTCATGGGGAAGTAGGCCTGGGATTCGGCGGGGAATGTGGAAGATCCTTGGAGCATGGCTGGGTCCTGTAAGGTATCGCCGAGTGGGCCGAAGAGTGTCCAGCGCTTTTTCCCTCCCATCAGAGCGCCGGCGGGATGCAGTGGGCAGGCGGCATGAATCCACCCGCGCGCCCGATACGTCACTTTTGTGACGCAGGACGGCTCCAATGGCAGGTTCGGCTCTCGGTTCGGGCCCCAGACGGAGAATCCCACACCCCGGAGGGCTTGAATTACCTAGATCCCCCTGCCAGATTTGAACACCGCTACCCCCTGGCACGAGACTTGATATTCTTGGCTCGGCCCTAACTAAGGAGACGCCCAATGAAGAAGCAGTCAGGCTTCACCCTCATCGAACTGCTGCTGGTCCTCGCGATCATCGGCATCATCAGCGCCATCGCCATTCCCGCCCTGCTCAGCCAGCGCGCTCGGGCCCGCGACAAGGCGGCGATTGACAACACCGTGGGCCGCGTGGGCGACCTGGTGGGCCAGTGGGACAAGTTCCGCGAGCAGGGTGTGGGGGCGACCGCCGCCATCACCAGCATGCAGAATTACCTGAAGAACACTGGCGGCGCGGACAAGAACCCCTGGAATGGGACCGGCACTGCGCCTGCTTCCGCGTTCAACTATTCCTTTGGGTCTCTCACTGGCAGCACGGCGAGCAAGTTTTCCGCTGCCCTCGAAGCGACGGCAACCAAGCTCGGCCAGGCCACTTTCGGCTACCAGCTCCCCACCTCCACTGGTACCCCCGGCTTCTTTGGCGGCGCGGTCTTCGTGCAGGGCAAGATCCAGGGCAAAAACACCGTTTCCAAGGTCTCCAGCCTCGAGTAGGTTCCGACCCGGAAAGGTAGTAAAGCGGGGGGCGGATGCCCCCCGCTGTTTTGTTTCTTGACCAGCCAATCTGAGGCCCATATGACCCCATCCCGACTCCGCCTCCTTGCACCTTTCCTTTCAGCTTGTCTGGTTTTGGGCCTGAGTCTGCTCGGAGCATGGGCCTATTACTGGGGACCTTCAGCTGGCTTAACATCCTTCTTACAAGACGGCTTGCAGAATGTCGCTTCATTGGCCTTCGCCCGATCTCTGCTTTTGAAGGAAGTGCTACCTCTCTACCTGGGCGCGGGCATCATACTATGGCTGCTCAGCCTGGGTTGGGGAGCCCTGCTTGACCAGCCATGGGGAGGAACCTGGGGGCGGGACTGGAGCTTCAAAGCCGCATTCGGAATTACACTGGCCGCCTTCAGCTGGATACACGTGGTGCTCTGGTGGCAAGTACCTACAGCACTCTGGGTGATTCCCGGCTTCCAGCACCTGCCTTTCCTGTTGGTATTCCCACTGCTGGTCCTACTGGTAGTAGTGCCTCTCGCCCGCTATGCCGCCCGCCGATGGGGTCGCCGCGCCTGGGCTCTAGTTCCAGGCTGGTTGCTGACTTGGACAGTTCTGGCCCTATTGCCCCTTTCGCTGAGCCACCGAGTGGAAACCCATCCCCGGGGGGATCGTCCTGTACAGGCCCTGCTATTGGGAGTAGATGGCCTCCGACCGGAGGATGCGAAGGGGCAGCTGGCGCGGTGGCCCGGGACTTATTATCCCAATGCCTACACCATGGTGCCTGCCACACGGTTGTTTTACAGCCTGCTCTGGGGCGGTGATCCGGTCCAATATTCCATTGGCCATGCCCTGCCCTCCGAAGGAGAGTTGAACGGGGACCTCCGGTACACCCTGCTGGAGGCCTATAAAGCCAAGGGCCTGAAAGTTCGCTTCTACATTGATGACGGCGGCACCATCGGCCTGGCGGGCCGGGCTATAAGGCTCTTCGACGAAACCGCCATGCCCGCCGCAGGCTGGGAGAATTTCGTCAACTCCAACCTGGCCGTGCATCTCCCATTGTATGCGAGTTGGCTGGACCCCATGAGGGTTTTCCCCTCCACCAACCCTTGGTCCAGTCTGGACGCAGGCCTTCGGGCGGCCCTGGAGCGAGGTCGGGGGGCAGATCTGGTAATGTTCCACACCTGCCATTTGCATCAGCCCATCTTCCTAAGCCGGGAGGAATTGAAGGATCTACCCCATTGGTGGACCCTGAGGCCCCTGGATCTAAGGCCAGTGCCTGGCCTTGGGAATATCCAGTCCGAAGACTTGGCCAACACCGATCCCCGGCGGGACCCGCTAAACACCTACCAGATCCGAGTACGGCACTTGCTGACAGCATGGAGACCTATCTGGGAGGGTTTATCCGGGGATGCGGACTACTCCCAGGCAGCCCGGGTATTCTTTGCTGACCATGGCGAACGTTTCTACCACGCTACGGAAACACTGCGCCTCCAGGGTACCCACGGCTTTGACCTAGACCCCTGGGAACTGAGAATCCCCTTCCTGGTGGCTGGCCCCAGCTTCAAGAACACGCCAGGACTTGACCGGGCGGTCGACGCCCTGGAGCTTCGGGACGCAGTGGCAAACCGGCTTCTGAATGGGCAACCTATAGGACCTGAAAGTTTTGGCGCTAGACCATTTGCTGCAGTGCGTTATCACACGCTCCGGGCTGATTTCCTAAGACTTGAGCCAGAGGGCGTCCATTATATGAGCTACGATCCCAAGAAGATTATTCAGGGTGCTGCCATTCTTCCACACGGCATCTGGATACTTCGGTATCAAGCCACCATAGAGGATCGTCAGAAAGCCGTGAGCCTGGCCCGCGCCGAGGAGGACCGGCTGGAGGTCTACAAGCCACTGGAAGGCGGGGGGGCCCACCACATTACGTACGAGGGATACACCCTGAAAAGCATGGTTGAAATCGACGAAGCCGCTTTTCAGAAGGTCAAGCGGGAGATCGAGGCGGAATTCCTGCGGCCAGTCCCCCTGCCGCAAAGCCACTGACAGCCCCCTTCGGAAACGTAAAAGGGCCCCACCGATGTGGGGCCCTTTTGCGTGACAGGTCGCTGCTATTTCAGCCGCGCCAGTTCAGCGCCGGCCTGGTTGGTCTGATAGGCCACCGTGGTGGCGCTGATGCTGGGGTCGAATACGGTCAGGGTGTAGGTGAGCCCGCCGGCATCGACGACGACGGAGTAGTTCATCTTGCTGTTGCCCTGGGGCGTGAAGGCGGGGATGAGGGCGGGACCGGTGGTGGCGCTGCCGTCTGCGGCCCAGGAATAGGTGCCGGCAGCGGCATAGAGGCCGTTCTCCGCCTTGCGGGTTTCCAGGGACATCTGGAGGACCTTGGCGTTGGAGATGGCGTCGCCGATGATCCGGGCCCGGCGCCGCTGCCCCAGGAAGCTGGGGATGGCGATGGCGCTGATGATGCCGATGAGGGCCAGCACCAGCAGCAGCTCGATGAGGGAGAAGCCGCGGGCTCGGGTGCGATGGGACATGGAAACCTCCGAGGCTGTCATAAGCAAGGACCGTGCGATCAGTCCTTCCCGAACACGTTGGCCAGGTTGAAGATGGGCAGATACATGGCGATGACGATGAAGCCGATGATGCCGCCGAGGATGGCGATCATGATGGGCTCCATGAGGCTGGTGAGGTTGGCGACGGCGTTATCCACCTCGTCCTCGTAGAAGTCCGCCACCTTGGACAGCATGGCGTCCAGGGCGCCCGTCGCCTCGCCCACGCCCACCATCTGCACCACCATGGGTGGGAAGACCTTGGTCTCGGCCAGGGGCGTGGCGATGTTGCGGCCCTGCTCCACGGCGTCCTTGGACTTGAGGATGGCGTTCTGGATGACCATGTTGCCGGCGGTGCGGGCCGTGATGTCCATGCCCTCGAGGATGGGCACGCCGGAGCTGATGAGGGTGCCCAGGGTGCGGCAGAACCGGGCCACGGCCACCTTGCGGAGCACGTCGCCGATGATGGGGATCTTCAGCATGAACGCATCGATCTGGAGGCGGCCCGCCGGCGTCTTGTAGTACTGGCGCAGGCCCACGGTGATGAGGACGACGGCGATGATGATGAGCCAGCTGTAGTTGATGAGGGCGCTGGACAGGGCCATGCAGACGAGCGTCGGGAAGGGCAGCTTGCTGCCCAGGCCGTCATACATGGCGGAGAAGACGGGGATGACCTTCACCATGATGATGACCACCACGGCGATGGCGATGGTGATGACGGCCACGGGATAGGTCATGGCGCCCTTCACCTTGGCGGTGAGCTTCACGGCCTTCTCGATGTAGCCCGACAGGCGCTGGAGGATGACATCCAGGATGCCGCCGCTTTCGCCGGCGCCCACCATGTTCACGTAGAGATCGCTGAAGGCCTTGGGGTGCTTGGAGAGGGCGGCCTGCAGGGTGAGGCCCTGCTCCACGTCCTGCCGCACGGCCTCGATGATCTTCTGGAAGCCCTTGTCCTGCTGCTGGGCGCCGAGGATCTCCAGGCACTGCACCAGGGGCAGGCCGGCGTCGATCATCACGCTGAATTGGCGGGTGAAGATGGCGAGGTCCTTGGGTTTCACCTTGCCGAAGGACTTGGTGCCCTTGGCGGCCATGGCGCCGATGGAGGTGACCTCGATGCCGTTGCGCTTCAGGGTGGCGGCGGCGGCGTCCCGGGATTCGGACACCAGGACGCCCTCCTGGGCCTCCCCCATTCGATTCTTGCCTTTCCATGCGTATGCGGGCATGCGGACCTCGGCGGGCTAGGAACGGTGGTGCCTTCAGGATAGGCAGGAATGGATCAGTGGTGAAGAACTAATGGTCGCAGGGAAAATGCCTAGGTGTACTTGATGTTGGGGTTCCGCCCGCCCAGCGCCGGGTTGCTGGTGGCGGCGGGCTGCGCGGCCGCGGCTCCGCGTCCGCCGGCGGCGCCGACACCCACGCCGCGGTTGATGAGCTCCCGCAGCTCGTCGGTGTTCGAGGAATACTCAAACGCCTGCTCCTGGGTGATCTCCTTGCGGATGACCAGATCGGACAGGCTCTGGTTGAAGGTCTGCATGCCGTACTTGGACTGGCCGGACTGCATGGTGCCGTAGATCTGGTGGATCTTGTCCTCGCGGATGAGGTTCCGGATGGCGGAGTTGGGGATCATGATCTCCAGGGCCAGGGCCCGGCCCTTGCCGCCGGCCTTGGGAATGAGGCTCTGGCAGATGACCCCCTCCAGCACGAGGGAGAGCTGCGCCCGCACCTGGGCCTGCTGGTGGCTGGGGAACACGTCGATGATGCGGTTGATGGTCTGCACGGTGCTGTTGGTGTGCAGGGTGGCGAAGGTGAGATGGCCCGTCTCGGCGATGGTGAGGGCCGATTCGATGGTCTCCAGGTCGCGCATTTCGCCCACCAGCACCACATCGGGGTCCTGGCGCAGGGCCGAGCGCAGGGCCTTCTTGAAACTGTGGGTATCCGCGTGGATCTCCCGCTGGTTCACCAAGGCCCGCCGATGCCTGTGGACGTATTCCACCGGATCCTCGATGGTGAGGATGTGCACCGGCTCCTCGGCGTTGATCTTGTCCACCATGGCGGCCAGGGTGGTGGACTTGCCGGAACCCGTCACGCCCGTCACCAGCACCAGGCCGCGGGGCTTGTCGCAGAGGGCCTGGACCGAGGGGGGAAGACCCAGCTGATCGAAGCTGCGGATGTTCTCGGGGATGGTGCGGAAGACCCCCGCCGTGGCGCCGCGCTGGTTGAAGACGTTGGCGCGGAAGCGGGCCACGCCCTGGAGGCCGAAGGAGAAGTCCACCTCGAGGTCCTCCTCCAGGCGGTGCTTCTGCTGGTCGGTCATGACGCCGTAGCAGAGCCAGCGGGTCTGGGAGGCATCCAGGGGCGGCAGCTTGAGGGGCACCATGCGCCCGTCGATGCGGATCTGTGGGGCCGTCTCCGTGGTGATGTGGAGATCCGTACCTCCGTACTCCACCATGGTCTTGAGCAGCTGCTGCAGCGGGGCTACGTAGTTGGAACCGATTTCGCTCATGGGGACCTCGGAAAAGACAACTGCCTTGACAGGATTAACAGGATGAAAGGCAGGATTAACAGGATTCTGGCTGGCGTGGGGTCCGGAATTTCTTTTTCACCTGGAGGCTTCTGGCCCCGAAGTTCAACAGCAAGGCTCGTTCCAGGCCGATCGCAGTCAAATAGTTGACGACTTGTACCTCATGCTCAGGAAGGAGGGCCTGGACGGCTTTCAGTTCGAGGATCAGCCTCGCGTCCACCAGAAGGTCCGCTCGGTACTGTCCGACCAGCTCACCCCGGTAGTGAACCTCGAGTTTCACCTCGCGCTCGAACGGGATGCCGTCCAAAGCCATTTCAAGGGCTAGCGCATTCTGGTACACGGATTCGGTGAATCCCGGCCCCAGAACAGAATGAACTCTCATCGCCGCGCCGATCACGCGGCCCGAAAGTTCATCAGTGGCATGCCCCTCAGGCATCACAAGCATTCCTTTTCATGAATCCTGTTCATCCAATCTTTCAATCCTGTTAATCCTGTCAAAGATCTTCGCAAGCGTGGGTCGGCGCCTACAACACGGTTTCGCGGATGATCTCTTCGATGGTGGTGACGCCGTCGAGGACTTTGCGGCACCCGGAGCGGCGGAGGGTGATCATGCCCTCCTTCTGGCCCTGCTCGCGCAGTTCGATGGCCGAGGCCCCGGTGAGGATCATGTCCTTGAGGGTCTCTGACATCTCCAGCACCTCGTAGAGGCCCACGCGGCCCTTGTAGCCGCGCTTGTTGCAGATGTCGCAGCCGACGGGCTTGTAGAAGGTGATGCCCCGCTGGATCTCCTCCGGGGTGAAGCCCACTTCGCGCAGCGCCTCTTCGGGCTGGTGGTGGGTGTCTACGGCCTTGCAGCTGCTGCAGAGGCGCCGCACCAGGCGCTGGGCGCAGATGATGTTCACCGAGGTGGCCACCAGGAACGGCTCCACGCCCATGTTCATGAGGCGGTTGATGGTGCTGGGCGCGTCGTTGGTGTGCAGGGTGGACAGCACCAGGTGGCCGGTGAGCGAGGCCTTGATGGCGATCTCGGCGGTCTCGAAGTCGCGGATCTCGCCCACGAGGATGATGTTGGGATCCTGCCGGAGGAAGGAGCGCAGGGCGGCGGCGAAGTTGAGGCCGATCTGCTCCTTCATCTGCACCTGGTTGATGCCGGGGAAGTTGAACTCCACCGGATCCTCCGCCGTGAGGATGTTGGTGTCCACCGTGTTGAGCTTGGCGATGGAGGAATACAGGGTGTTGGTCTTGCCCGATCCCGTGGGGCCCGTCACCAGGACCATCCCGTAGGGCTTGGAGATCTGGCGGTCCCAGCGTTCCAGGCTCTCCGGCTCGAAGCCGAGCTTGGTGAGGTCAAGCATGAGCTTGTCGCTGTCCAGCAGCCGCAGCACGATCTTCTCGCCGAAGAGGGTGGGCAGGATGCTCACGCGGTAGTCGATGACCTTCTGCCGGCCGCTCATGTTCACGCGCAGCTTGATGCGGCCGTCCTGGGGCAGGCGCTTCTCGGCGATGTTGAGCTTGGCCAGGATCTTCACGCGGGAGGTGAGCGGGTCCTTCAGCTTGAGATTCGGCCGCATGACCTCCATGAGGATGCCGTCGATGCGGAACCGGATGCGGTAGTTCTTCTCGTAGGGCTCGATGTGGATGTCGGAGGCGCCGCGCTTGATGGCGTCGATGAGCACCATGTTCACGAGCTTCACCACCGGCGCGTCCTCGCTGCCCTTCTTCAGGGCACCGACATTGATGCTCTCCTCGTCGTCGTCCGTGGCCTCGAACTCCGCGTCGGCATCCAGCTCCTGCTCCAGCTCCTGGAGGTCGATGTGCTCATCCTGCTCATTGAAGGGCTGGGCGGCCTGGATGTCCATGGGGCCGGCTCCCGCGGCGCCGCCCAGGTTGGTCGTCGTGGCGCGGCCGACTTGGCCGTCCGCCAGGCGCACCCCGCTGGAACCGCCGTAGTACTTCTCGACCGCCCGCACCAGGCCCATCTCGCTGGACACCACGGGATCCACGTTGTAGCCCGTGTGGAAGCGCACATCATCCATGGCGAAGATGTCGGTGGGATCGGACATGGCCAGGGTCAGCACGTTGCCCGTGCGCTGGAGGGGCAGCACCTTGTGGCGCTGGGCCAGATCCTTGGGGATCAACGCAATGACACTTGCGTCAATGGGGGGCCATTGCTCCAGGTCCGCAGCCGGCACGCCGTACTGCATGCCCAGGAAGCTCACGATGTCCTGATCGGAGCAGAAGCCCTGACGCACCACGATGCTGCCGAGCTTGCCGCCCTCGCGCCGCTGGATCCTGATGACTTCTTCCAACTGGGCATCCGTGATGAGCTGAGCCTTGACGAGCATTTCCCCTAGCTTGCTGACCACTGGCTGCCTCCGGATGGGGTGAGGCGATGGTATCACCTCCGGCATCATCCTGACGGCCCGGCCCCTTCCCCGAACCCGGCCCGTTGTATGCTTTCGCCATGTCCGTCCCAGGAACTCAGCCCCAGCGCCTGCTGCTGGCCCGGCAGTTGATCCGGGAGAAGGGCCTTTCCCGGCTGGACCTCACCCTGCTGGAAGACATCCTCAGGGAAGGGGCTGGCGACCTGGATCCCCTGCTGGAGGCGCCCTCGCGGGAACCCGTCGCCGGCGGGGAATCCCCCGCCCAGGCCCAGCTGCGGCGGAACCTCGGCCTCTTCCTGGCCTTCCTGCACCAGTTCTCGCCCCGCCGCCTCGGCGAGGCCCGGGCCGCCATGGGCCAGGTCCTCCAGCACAGCCTGGGGCGGCTGGCCCAGCTGACTGGGACGGCCCACCGGGAGCTGATGGTGGAACTGGAGCAGCCGGCCTGGGTGGGGCTTCTCCTCGACCTTCTGGCCTCGCTCCGGGCCATGGCCCCTCCGCCGGGAGAGGACGCCGGGGCCCTCCGGGCCCTGTGGGCGGCCTTCCTGGAGGACCACCGCGATTCCTTCCGCCAGATCCTGACGGCGCTCCAGACCTGCAAGGACGGGCCCGACGCCGTCGCCCGCCTGAACGCGCAGATGAAGGTGGTGAACCGGGCCATCCAGGGCCAGGGGCGGCTGGAGGAGTCCCTGGCCCGCCTGGCCGAGCAACTGGAATCGTGCATCCCCCCGGATTTCCACGCCCGGGTGGAGCCCCTGCTGCTGCTGCAGAACGTGGTGACCAACCTGCGCCTGAGCCTGATGCGTCCCCTGGACCGGGGCATCCACTGGCCCGCCGTCGAACAGGTCCGGGGGAGCCTGCAGTGGCTCTGGGACCACCTGGGCTGGGTCCTGCCCCGCATGGACGCCGAGCTGTTCCGGGATCGCATGCCCGCCGACCTGCGGCGGCTGCTCCAGGGCCTCCGCCGGGAGGACCGGGCCCTCTTCTCCGTGGTGGCCCGGGCCCTGGCCAGCCACATCTCCCTCCTGGGGCTGATGGAGTCCCTGGAGCCCGGCGCCGGAGCCGGCGCCCAGGAGATCTATGCGGCCGTGCCCACCTTCCTCGTCATCGAATCCGAGCTGGGCCGCGTGGTGGAGCGCGCCTACGACCCCGGGCGGGCCGCGCTGCTGAACCCGGACCAGCCTGAAGTGCCACGCCTCCGCGCCTACCTGCGCCAGGCCGTGCTGAGCCTGCGCCAGGACCAGGCGACCCTGCGGAGCCTCCTGCAGCAGGCCCTGGCGGGCGCGGACGCGGACCAGCTGGCCCACACCCTGGACAACCTGCGCGGCCTGCTCATCAACCACCAGAAGCAGCTCATGGGCGAGCTGGTGGGCCTGTTCTCGCCGGACGTGCAGCAGCGGCTCTTCCCGGAGTCCCCCAGCATGATGGAGGAGGGCGAGCGGCTCCGGCTCCGCATCCAGCGGCTGTGGGAGCAGGTCCCGCCCATCCACGCCCAGCTGCTGCTGAGCCTGGAGCTCCAGGACTGGCCCCGGCTCGCGCTGGGGCTCGCCCAGTCCTACCGCCACCTGCTGGCCTTCCGCCGCAGCCCGGAGTTCCCCCTGATGCGCCGGCCGGACCGGGAGGAGGCCGAGCGGCTCATCCAGGATCTGGGCCGCCTCCTGGAGTCCCCCGAGGAAGTCCACCAGGCCCTCCGTGATGCCATGGACGTGCTGGGCGAGCTGCTCCGCTTCCTGGAGCTGTTCCTGCTCCGGATCAACGCCCGGGTGCCGCTCATCCGCCAGGATCTCGAGGTGGCCCAGGAGGCCCTGAGGCTCATCGCCGGCTTGAAGGAGGGCCCCACGGGGCCGGAGCGCACGCGGCTTTCCCACAAGCTGATCCAGAGCGCCAAGCGCCTCGGGGTCCGCGATGCCCAGGCCGTGACCCTGCTCAAGCGCTGGGTCCGGGCCGAGCGCGGCCAGCGGGAAGGCTCCCTGCCCATCCTGGAGCAGCTCGCCGCCCACCTCGGCCAGCTGGCGTTGAGACTGGAAGCCGCCCTGGGTTGACCGCCCGGCCCCCCTCGTGGACCATCCTTCTGGGAGTTTCATGCACCGTATCCACTGGCTGGAGCCACACCCTTCCCGGGCCGGAGACGCTTTGCGCGTGGCCCTGGAGGCGTGGGGGCACAAGGTGGTGCCTGGACCAGGGCCCGGTTCGCTGGTGCTGGTGGCGGAACGGCCCGACCCGGGGCTGATCCCGACGGAGGGATCAGAGATCCTCTGGTGGGTCCAGCAGGCGGAGGCGGAAGAGGTCAGCGCCGTGCTGGAGCGGAGGGCGGGCTGGGTGCTGCTCCAGGACCGGCCGCTCGAGGCGGCCCGGGAGGCCCTGCGGCACCTGCGGCAGCGGGACCTCGGCAGCGAGGGCTGGCTGCGCCAGATGCTCCACCTCGCGTCGCTGGATGACCTCCTGGAGCTCGTGTTGAGCCGGGCCATCCGCCAATCCCGGGCCCAGGGCGGTGCCATCTGGCTGAGGAAGGAGAACCTGTTCTACCAGCGGGCCGGCGACGGATCGTTCCCCGAGGCTCCCCTGCCCCGCCACGCGGCCGCAGAGCTGGTGCGCCGGGGGGAGGCCTTCCCGCTGGCGGCCTCGGAACAGCTGGGCATCCTGCGGCTGCTGGATCCCCATGAACCTCCGGAGCAGTTCCTCCAGGGTTTCGAGGATGTGGAACCCCTGCTGCTCAATGCCTGGCGCCTGGAGGAGAGCCGCGCATTGTCCTTCAAGGACGATCTCACCGTGGCGCAGAACCGCCGCTGCCTGGAGGCGGAGCTGCCCCAGGCCGTGCGGGCCGCGGCCGCCAAGGGCGAATCCGTGGCCCTGGTCTTCCTGGACGTGGATGACCTCAAGCAGGTGAACAGCCGGTACGGCCATCCCGCGGGAAGCATCGTGCTGGAGGCCGTGGCCCGGACCGCCCAGCGCCTCTGCCGCGCCCACGACCGCCTCTACCGCTACGGGGGGGACGAATTCTGCCTCCTCATGCCCGGCACCCAGGCCCGGGGTGCCCAGAAGCTTGCCGAGCGCCTCGTCCAGGTGACCCTCGGCCAGCCGGTCCTCCTGGGGGATGATCACCTGACCATCTCCCTGAGCGCCGGCGTGGCGGCCTTCCCCGAGCACGCGGACGGCGCCGGCCACCTCATCGAGCAGGCCGACCGCGCCCTCCTCCGCGCCAAGCGGGAAGGCAAGCGGCAGGTGGTGGTGGCGGGGTAGCCCGTCCTCAGTCCTCAGTCCTCAGTCCTCAGTCCTCGGTCCTCAGTCCTCAGTCCTCGGTCGTCAGTCTTTTGCTCTGCGCCGACCCACCAGAGTGGCCCTCCAGGGCCGCATCTTTTACTGAAGACCGAGGACTGAAGCCTGAGGACTGTAACCCCTACTTCCGCTTCTTCTTCCGGCCCTTCTCGGCCCCGAACACCTTGGCGAGGAAACCCTCGTCCTCGCCCCCGGCGGGCTCGCCATCGAGGCTGCGGCGGAGCTGCTCCAGGAGCTGGCGCTGCTCGGCGTTGAGGGCCTTGGGCACCGCCACGCGCAGGTGCAGGTAGAGGTCGCCGCGGCCGCTGCCCTGGAGGCGGGGAACGCCGGCGTTCACCAGCTTCACCACGTGGTCCGCCGGAGTGCCCGCCGCGAGCTTCACCCTGTCGGGGCCGTAGGGGGTCTCCACCTCCAGGGCACCGCCGGTCACCAGCAGGGGCCAGGACACCTCCAGGCGCTGGTGCAGGTCGTGGCCGTCGCGCTCGTAGCGGGGATCCGGCTCCACGTCGAAGACCACGTAGAGATCGCCGGTGCGGCCGCCGAAGCGGCCCGACTCGCCCTGGCCCTGGAGGCGGAGGCGGGTGCCGCGATCCACGCCGGCCGGCACCTTGAAGCTGACCTTTGATTTGCGCTGGATGCGCCCCTCGCCCCGGCACTCGCGGCAGGGCTTGGGGATGATGCGGCCCTTGCCCTCGCAGCGGGGGCAAGGCGTGAGCATCTGGAAGAAACCCTGGCGCACGGCCACCTGGCCCGCGCCCCGGCACTGGGGGCAGGTCTCCGGGCGGGAGCCGGCTTCGCAGCCGGAGCCATGGCAGGTGCCGCAGGCCTCCAGGCGCGGGATGCTGAGCTCCACGCTGTCCTTGCCGAAGATCGCGTCCCGGAAGCTGAGCTTGAGGTTGTACTGCAGGTCCGAGCCCCGCTCCTCGCCGCTGGACCGGCGCCGTCCCCCGCCGCCGAAGAGATCCCCGAAGAGGCCGCCGCCGAAGAAGCTGCCCAGGATGTCCTCGAAATCCGCGAACTGGTTGGGGTCGAACTGGAACTGCTGACCGCCTCCGGCCCCACCCAGGCCGGCGTGGCCGTACTGATCGTAGGCCTTCCGCTTCTCGGGGTCCGACAGCACGCTGTAGGCCTCGGCGGCCTCCTTGAACTTCTCCTCCGCCTCCTTGTTCCCGGGATTGCGGTCGGGATGCAGCTCCATGGCCAGCTTGCGATAGGCCTTCTTCAGTTCATCCGCCCCGGCTTCCTTCGACACGCCGAGCACTTCGTAGTAGTCACGCTTCATGTCTGGTCAGTCCTCTGTCTTCAGTCCTCAGTTCTCAGTGGGCGGGAACCGGCATCCGGCCTTCTCCCATCGCCGGATAATCCGCTCGCCAAAGAATTGGCAAGCCCAGCCACCAATCGGGCAACCTCCTGGGATAACCCGATCAATCGTTCATTCTCTCTCAAAAAGCCCAATTCCTGAGCCAAGTCCAACTGGAATTCCAGTTCTCGGGCCGACCCGAGCGCAATGTCCACAAATCGCAGATAATCCCGCTCACTCCGCTTAGCGCAACCCTCCACAAGGTTGGATGGGATCGACACAGAGGCCCGGCGCATCTGCGTGGTCAGTCCGAACTGTTCTTGCTGCGGGAACCCTGAAGTCGCGCGGTACACCTCCAAAGCCAACTCTCGCGCCTTGGTGAAAGCGATGAGCTTGCGATGATCCCGCACGACCGGAACCTCCAAGAAACGGGGGCCCCACGGCCCCCCCACTGAGGACTGAGGACCGAGGACTGAGGACTGATGCCTAGTTGGGTCCCGCGCCCTCGTCCTCACCATCCAGGGACGCCATCATGGCCTCGCTGGCGGCCAGGACCGCATCGGTCAGCAGGTTCTGGGCCTCCAGCAGCTGCCCCTCGCAGGCGCGCAGGGCGGCGGAGTCCTGGGCGGCCACGGCCTGCCGGGCCCGGGTGAGCACGTCCCGGATCATGATCTGCTGGTCCTCAGAGAGGTACTTGCCACATTCGGCAAAGCTCTTGTCACAGGAGAAGATCAGCCCCTCGGCCGAGGCGATGTACTTCAGCGCGTCGCGCTTCTTCACGTCGGTTTCGGCGTTGGCGAGGGCCTCGCGGATCATGCGCTGGATCTCCAGTTCGGAGAGGCCGGAGCTGGGGCGGATGCTCAGGCCCTGCTCCAGGCCGGTCATGAGATCGCGGGCTGACACCTTCACGATGCCGTTGGAGTCGATGTCGAAGGCGACCTCGATCTGCGGCACGCCCTTGGGCAGGGGCGGCAGGTTGATGAGGTCGAAGCGGCCCAGGCTCTTGTTGTGCTCGGCCAGTTCGCGCTCGCCCTGCAGCACGTGGATCTCCACCCGGTTCTGGTTGTCCGTGACCGTGGTGAAGGTGCGGGAGTCCCGGGTGGGGATGGTGGCGTTGCGCTGGATGATCTTCACGAAGCCGCCACCCTGGGTCTCGATGCCGAGGGAGAGCGGCGTGACGTCCAGCAGCACCAGGTCCTTGATATCGCCTTTCAGGACGGCGCCCTGGATGGAGGCGCCCGTGGCCACCACCTCGTCCGGGTTGATGCTCCGGTTGGGTTCCTTGCCGAAGAAGTCCTTCACCAGCCGCTGCACCAGCGGCATGCGGGTCTGCCCGCCCACGAGGATCACTTCGTCGATCTGCCGCGGCGTCTTGCCGCCCTGCTCGAGCGCGTCCTTGATGGGAACCAGGGTCTGCTCCACCAGGTCCCGGGCCATCCCCTCGAGCTGCTCGCGGGTGAGCGTGGCCTCCAGGTGCTGGGGGCCGCCGGGGGCCTGGGCGATGAAGGGCAGGCGGATCTCGACGCGGTCCAGGGTGGACAGTTCGCACTTGGCCTTCTCGCTGGCCTCCTTGAGCCGCTGGAGGGCCATGCGGTCCGAGGAAAGGTCGATGCCGGTCTTCTCGCGGAACTGCTCCACCAGCCAGTTCTGGATGGCCAGGTCGATGTCCTCGCCTCCGAGGAAGGTGTCGCCGCTGGTGGCCAGCACCTCGAAGACGCCGTCGTTCATCTCCATCAGGGTGAAGTCGAAGGTGCCGCCGCCGAAGTCGTAGATGGCCAGGATCTGCTTGAGGCCCTTCTTGTTGAACCCGTAGGCCAGGGCCGCCGCCGTGGGCTCGTTGATGATGCGCTGCACGTTCAGGCCCGCGATCTTGCCGGCGTCCTTGGTGGCCTGGCGCTGGGCATCGTCGAAGTAGGCGGGCACCGTGATGACGGCGTCCGTCACCTCCTCATGGAGGAAGGCCTCGGCGGCCTGCTTCAGGGACCGGAGGACGATGGCCGTCACTTCAGGCGGCGCGTAGTCCCGCTCGCCCACCCGCAGCCAGGCGTCGCCGTTGGGGGCGGACACCACCGGGAAGGGCAGCCGGTTGACCGCTTCCTGGACCTTGGGGGCCTGGAACCGCTGCCCGATGAGCCGCTTCACGGCGAACAGGGTGCGCTGGGGGTTCGTGACGGCCTGCCGCTTGGCGATGTGGCCCACCAGCACATCCCCCTTGTCCGTGAAGGCCACCACCGAAGGCGTGGTGCGGCTGCCCTCCCGGTTGGGGATCACCCGCGAGTCCCCGCTCTCCATCACGCAGACGCAACTGTTCGTCGTACCCAGATCAATGCCGATCAGTTTGCCTGCCATGGGTGGAACTCCGGGGGGGAATCGGCTTCATCATAAAAGGAATTCTGGGCGTCATCCAGTGCTGGTGCTGGGTCCGGCTAGGACTTTCCCGAGTCCTGCAGCCGATTCACCACCACGCGGGCGGGGCGGAGGAGCTGCCCCTTGAGCTTGTAGCCGCGCTCGTAGACTGCAGCCACTGCGCCATCAGGCAGGTTCGGATCGCTGAAGGTGGTGAGCGCCTCGGCGTGCAGGGCATCGAAGGCCTCGCCGACCTTGAGGGGCAGGGGCTCGACGCTCATGCGGCGGAGGGCCTCCAGGAACTGCTTCTGGATCAGCTCCACGCCAGCGCGGAAGGATTCGACATCCTGGTAGGAGGCGCTGAGACCCCGCTCGAAGTTGTCGAGGACGGGCAGCATCTCGAGGAGGATCTTCCGCTCGGCCTGCTCCACGGCCATGGCGATGTCCCGCTGGGCCCGGTTGCGGAAGTTGTTGAAGTCGGCGGCGAGGCGGCGGTGCTGATCCATCAGCTCGCCTTCGCGGCGCAGCATCTCCTCCATCTGCCCCTCGGCCTCGGTGAGGGCCGATTCCAGGTCCACCCGGGGTTCCTCGTGGTCCAGGAGCTCGGCTTCCTCCCCGGCCGGGGCCGGATATTCCGAAGCCACCTCGTCGGCCACGGACTGGAGATCCCCGTCCAGGGCATCGTCCAGGCTGAGGTCCACCACATCCTCCGGCTCTCCGGTGGGCGGAGCTGGCTTGTCATGGGGCTCGCGGGGGGTGCCGGTGCTCATCGCAGCAGTATACGCAGTCCGGACCAGGACGTCAGGATCCGCCCTGCCGCCGCTGGATCTGGCGGGACCACCAGCGCAGGCCGCCCATGACCCGGCCGTAGTCCATGCGAAGGGGCCCCACCAAGGCGAAGGTTACGTAGCCGGCGGGGCCCAGGCCCACGGTCCGGACCGCCGTGGCCAGGGGCCAGCCATCCAGGTAGGGGTTCTCGGAGCCCAGCAGCAGCTGGATGTCCTGCGAGGCGCGGTCCGCGAAGGCATTCAGGAGGCGGGCCAGGCGGCCCCGCTCCTCGAAGGCTGCCACCAGCCCCCGGAACCGTGCCACATCCTCGAATTCGGGCAGGCCGCCCAGGCGGCCCAGGCCGGACACCAGCACCGGGGGGTCGCCGGCAGGCCCCTCCTCGGGCCAGCGGGAGGCCAATTCCTGGAGCCGGGTCCGGAGGGTCTCGCCCTCCACCGCTCCGGCCTGGAGGGCCGCCAGGAGCTTCGACCGCATCTCGGCCAGCGTGAGGCCCGCGAACTGGGCGGTGGCATAGTTCCCCAGCTCGGTGAGGACGGTATCGGCATAGTTCCAGGGGTTGTCCATGAGGCGGTGGTCCACCTCGCCCAGACTCCCCACCCAGATCGCCACCAGGCGGCCGGGCCCGACCGGCACGAACTCCAGGCGCACCAGGCGGCTTTGCGTGAGGGGCAGCGGCAGGGCCACGCAGACCCCGCCCATCACCTCGGCCAGCGTCCGGCTGGCGTGGCGGGCCCAGGATTCGGGATCCAGCTCCAGGCCGTCCAGCGCCGCGGCGAGGCGGCCCTCCAGTTCGGGATCCGGGGCCTGGGCCTTCAGCCAGCGGTCCACGTAGTAGCGGTAGGCCCGCTCCGTGGGCACCCGCCCCGCGGAGGTATGCGGCTGCGCCACCATGGACTCGTCCTCCAGATCCGACAGCACGTTCCGGATGGTGGCGCTGGAGAGGGGCTCAGGGAACCGCTTGGCCAGCAGCCGCGACCCCACCGGCTCCCCCGCCTCGAGGTAGGCCTCGATGAGGGTGCGGAGCACGGATTCGCCGCGGGGGTTGAGGTTGGGGGTGGGGGTGGCCATGTAGGTAAACTTTGTCGGGCTGTCATACTATATACCCCCCCAACGGAGGTCCCATGCGCACCACCTTGACCCGCCTTTCCCTCGCTGCGGCCCTCGTCCTGGCCGTGGGTTGCAACCGCAAGAGTGAAGCCTCCATCCAGGCCGATGAAGCCGCCAAGGCCGCCGAGGCCAAGGTTGCCCAGCTTGAGCAGCAGCTGGCCGAAGCCAAGGCCGGCAAGGTGGCCGGCGCCGATGCCGAGACCGTCCAGCAGGTGACCAAGTCCCAGGTCAAGGCCCTGGAGCGCCAGGTGGCCGATGCGAAGCGGCGGGCCGAAGCCAAGAAGCAGGAGGCCGTCGTCCTCGCCTCCGCGCCTGCCGCCAAGGAAGCGCCCAAGCCCGTCGTGGTGGACGTGCCCACCGGCACCAAGCTGGAGATCACCCTGGCCCGCGAGCTGGCCACGGACAAGGACCAGCCCGGAGACGCCTGGGAAGGCTCCCTGGCCTCCGACGTGGTGGTGGACGGCAAGCTGGTCTGGAGCGCCGGCAGCTCCGCCCGGGGCGTCGTGACCCAGAGCGCCGCCGCGGGCCGCCTCAGCAATGGCAAGGGTGCCCTGGGCATCCGGCTCACCGAGATCGCCGGAGTCGGCATCGATACGGACACCCACGTGGTCGTGGCCAGCGCCCGGGGTGAGCGCAACGCCAAGTACATCGGCGGTGGTGCGGCTCTCGGCGCCCTGGTCGGTCTCCTCACCGACAAGAAGAACCAGGGTGACCACGCCCTCGGCGGCGCGGCCGTCGGGGCTGCCGCCGGCACCGCCGTGGCCGCCGGCACCGCCGACACCGTGATCCGCATCCCCGCCACCAAGCCCGTGGCCTTCAGCCTGACCTCACCGGAGAGGGTCACGCTCAAGAAGTAGCTTTCAGCTGTCAGCTATCGGCTAAGAGAGAAGCGGGAGGCTGTGCCTCCCGCTTCTCTGCTTTTACTGAGAGCTGACAGCTGATGGCTGACAGCCCCATCACGCCTCCAGCGCCTGCAGCCGCTCGGCCTCGAACGCCGCCCGCAACGGCTCGATGATCGGCTCGATCTGGCCGGACATGAAGCTGTCGATCTGGTGGATGGTGACGCCAATGCGGTGGTCGGTGACGCGGCCCTGGGGGAAGTTGTAGGTGCGGATCTTCTCGCTGCGGTCGCCGCTGCCCACCTGGGACTTGCGCATGGCGGAGTGGATGGCGTCGGCCTCGTCCTGGGCCTTTTGCAGCAGGCGGCTGCGGAGCACGGTCATGGCCTTGGCCATGTTCTTGATCTGGCTGCGTTCATCCTGGCACTGCACCACGGTGTTGGTGGGCAGGTGCGTGAGGCGCACGGCGGAGTAGGTGGTGTTCACGCTCTGGCCCCCCTTGCCACCGGAGCAGAAGGTGTCGATGCGGAGATCCTTCTGGTGGATCTCAATGTCCACCTCCTCGGCCTCGGGCATGACGGCCACGGTGCAGGCGGAGGTGTGGATGCGGCCCTGGGTCTCGGTCTTGGGCACGCGCTGCACTCGGTGCACGCCGCTTTCGAAGCGGAAGAGGCTGTAGGCGCCCTCACCCTGGATTTCAGCCGTGGCATCCTTCAGCCCGCCCGCATCGGCATCGCTTTCGTCCAGCACGGAGACCTTGAAGCCCCGGCGCTCGGCAAAGCGGATGTACATGCGGAAGATCTCCGCCGCAAAGAGCGCCGCCTCTTCCCCGCCCGTTCCGGCGCGGACTTCGAGGATCACATTCTTGGCGTCGGCGGGATCCTTCGGGATGAGCAGCCGCTTGATCTCCGCGTCGCCCTCGGCGATGGCCCTCTTCAGGTCGGGAATCTCCATCTCCGCCATCTCGCGGAGTTCCGCATCCATGGCCTTGTCGCCCAGGATGAGCTCCGCCTCCTCCAGCTGCCTCATGCGGGTGCGCTGGGTCTGGAAGGCCAGCACCACCGGCTCCAGCTCCGCGCGGAGCTTCGCCAGCTCACGCAGGCGCTTGGGGTCCGACACCACGGCCGGATCCTGCAGCTGCGCCTCCACTTCCTGGAAGCGGGCTTCGACGGCTTCTAATTGGTCGAGCATGATCCACCTTTTTGGCTAGCTCCAAATTCCGGCGACGCCGGAATTTGGAGCACAAAAAAGAAAAGACGGGCCGATCGCTCGGCCCGTCCCTCGGAACATCACAGCTAGGCTTCGGTGGTCTCGGGTGCAGTCTCGACAGCAGCTTCGGCGGGGGCCGCAGGGGCCTCCTTCTTCGCGTACTTCTTGTTGAACTTCTCCACGCGGCCTTCGGTGTCCATCAGGCGCTGCTTGCCCGTGAAGAACGGGTGGCAGTTGGAGCAGATTTCCACGCGCAGCTCCTTCTTGGTGGAGCGCGTCATGAACTCGTTGCCGCAGGCGCAGTGGACCTTCACGTCGTGAAGCTCGGGGTGGATCTTTTCCTTCATCTCTTCCTCCTGGGACCGACCGGATGCCCCCATGGGCGGGGTGAATGCACGCGGCTTGTCCACGCAAGACGATGAGTTTACCGCTGGAACGCCCTTGACTCAAGGGGGATTCCCCCGAATGACCTCACCCCTGTTCCTGGGGCATCAACACCCAGCGTTCGGCCAGGACACGCCGGAGCTTCAGGGCCAGCATCACGCTGATCAGCAGGGTGGCGTTGAAGCTGAGCTCCAGGGGCACCTGCCACCACTGGAACCGGATCCGGCCCAGGAACCCCGTCTCCACGGCGAACATGAAGGCTGTGAAGAGGACGGGCTCGAGGAGGGTCTGCCAGAGAGGGCGCTCCTGGCTGTGCCGCTCCAGCAGGAAGCCGGTGTAGGCCCCGTAGAGCAGGCGGGTCGGCTTGAATCCGTGGGCGGTGGTGAATCCGAGGGGGATGGAGAGCAGGGAGGTGAGCAGGACGGCCACCGCCGTCCGCGCCCAGGGGTCGAGCCGGAGCCAGTACCGCCGGGCCCAGAAGTAGCCGGCGCCCACAGCCAGGCCCTGGGCCGCGGCGAAGGCCACGCAGATGTACCAGCGCCAGCCCTCGAACCACATGTGGCTGCCCGTCGCCGCCCCGATGATCATGCCCGCCGCCAGGGCCGTGCCACCGCGGTGATTGGCATCCTGGCCTTCCCCGGCCGCGAGTTCCTCGGCCAGCCGGCCGGGCCGCTCCTTCTCGGCGAGCAGGGCCGACATGGCCGACTCACCCTGGATGCCCCGGGCCTCGGCCTCGTCCAGCAGGTGGGCCTCCAGCTCCCGCAGCAGCATGAGCCGCCGCCGGCGGGACACTCCCCTCAGGCCGGCAGCCACTTGGGAGAGGTAGCCGTCAAGGGCCCGGGACATGGAAGCGGAACCCTCAGCCCCGCGGCCCGACGAAGGCCTGGACCATGTCCACGAACTGGTTCCACTCCTTCTTCTTGGCGGAGAGGAAGGCCTGTCCGGCGGGCTGGATCGAGTAGTAGCGGCGCTCCCGGCCATTCTCCTGGGTTTCCCAGTACGAGGTGATGAACTCGGTGGCCTCCAGCTTGTGGAGGGCCGGATAGAGGGCCCCTTCCTTCAGCGTGTACGAGCCACCGGTGCGCTGGCGGACCGTCTCGATGATCTGGTAGCCGTACATGGGCCCCTCGCAGAGCAGCGACAGCAGCAGCAGGGGTGTGCTGCCCTTCAGCAGTTCACGATCCACAGGGTCCTCCGGTTTAGGCGGCTTCATTGTGCCTCGCAAAATGAGGTCCGTCAAGGCCAGGGACCCTAAAAATCCTTTTGGCTCAAGGCAATCAGGCCACATGGCGGGGTTGATCTGACCCATCCCCCCAGCTCCAACCGGAGGGCTCCGCCGCGACCCGGAAAAACCTGGGCGATTCCAGAAACGACAACAAAGCCAGGGGGGCCGCTGGCCCGTCGGGAATCGAACCGTGCGGCTACGCCGCCCTCGGCTCGCGTCGGCGGCACAGAGGCTCCGGCTCCGCGAGCGAGCAGAGCGAGGAGCGGGAGGACAGCGCTGGCGCTGTCCGTCAGCCGGAGGTGCCGCCTTGGGCGATCCACTCGCTGGTTCGATTCCAGGAACGTCAACAAAGCCAGGGGGGGGCCGCTGGCCCCCCCCTGGCTTTGTTGGTGCACCCGACTGGAATCGAACCAGCGACCTTTGGCTTCGGAGGCCAACGCTCTATCCAACTGAGCTACGGGTACTACGACCTCCCATCATGGCTTCGATCGGCTTTTCATTCAAGGTTGACGCGCCGGCCTCGCGGCTGGCGGCCTTTGGCTTCGGAGGCCAACGCTCCCTCAGCCCGGTCCGGCCACGGTCCGGCGCCGCACACTGCCGTTGGCCTGGGCGAAGTAGCGGCGCACCCCGCGGGTGATGGCGTCGGCCACCTTGGCGCGGAAGGCGGCGTCCTTGAGCTTCTCCTCCTCTTTCGGGTTGGAGATGAAGGCCACTTCCACCAGGACGGCGGGCATGGCCGCGCCCCGCAGGACGATGAAGGGCGCCTGCTTGACGCCGCGTTCCTTGATGCCCGCCAGGCGGTTGAGCTGGCCCTGGATGGCCACGGCCAGACGCTCCGAATCCTGGAGGAAGGCCTTCTGGGCCAGGTCGTTCAGGATGCTCGCCACCACACTGTCGGCGCTGGCCGGGGCGGCCCCGGCGCCGGCATTCTCGGCGGCCACCACTTCGTCATCATCGCCCTTCCCCAGGCTCAGGAAGTAGACCTCGGAGCCCCGGGCGGCGCGGGTCCGGGCGGCGTTCAGGTGGAGGCTGATGAAGAGGTCGGCCCCCTGGGCATTGGCGGCCCGGGCCCGGTCCCAGAGGGGGATGAAGGTGTCGTCCTCCCGGGTGAACACCGCCTCGAACCCGGCAGCTTCCAGCTTGGCGGCCACGGCCTGCCCGATCTCCAGGGCGGCGGCCTTCTCCTTCAGGCCCCTGGGGCCCTTGGCGCCACCATCGTCCCCGCCGTGTCCGGGATCCACCATGACCTTCAGGCGCGGCGGGTGGACCGGAGGGCCGGTGGGTTTGGGAGTCTGGGCCCAAGACAGTAGGCTGAAGGTGAGCAGGAGGCTCGGGAGTCGGATCATGGCCCAATCGGTGAAAGGCATGCGGGATCTGTTCGGGGCGGAGCTGCGTTGGTTCCAGCATATCGAAGAAACCGCCCGCCGCGTGTTCGGCCGCCACGGCTATGGCGAGATCCGCACCCCCATCCTCGAGGAGCTGGACGTCTTCAAGCGCAGCGTCGGGGAGAGTTCCGACATCGTGAACAAGGAGATGTACCAGTTCACGGACAAGGGCGGCCGCGAGGTCGTGATGCGTCCCGAGAACACCGCCGGCGTGGTGCGGGCGGCCATCCAGCACAAGCTGCTGGCCTCCAGCGATCCGGTCCTGTTCTATTACATCGGCCAGCAGTTCCGCTACGAGCGCATGCAGACCGGCCGCTACCGGCAGTTCTGGCAGATCGGGGCCGAGAGCTTCGGCGTGGCCACCCCCGAGAGCGAGGCCGAGAGCCTGCTCATGCTCCACAGCTTCCTGAAGGAACTGGGCCTCAAGCAGATGGTCTTCTCCATCAACAGCGTGGGCACGCCCGAGTCCAGGCCGGCATTCCATGCGGCCTTCCGGGCCTTCTTTGCGGAACGCGCGGATCGCTTCTGCGAGGACTGCCACCGGCGCATCGAGACCAATCCGCTGCGCGTGCTCGACTGCAAGAACGAAAAATGCCAGGCGGCGCTGGAAGGACACCCGGTCATCACGGACTACCTGGACGAGGTCTCGGCGAAGCACCACGCCCGGCTCAAGGCCCTGCTCACGGAGCTGGCCATCCCCTACGAGGAGAATCCGCGGCTGGTGCGCGGCCTGGACTACTACACCCGCACCGCCTTCGAGCTGCTGAGTTCCGACCTGGGCGCCCAGAGCGCCCTGCTGGGCGGCGGGCGCTACGACGGCCTCGTGAAGCAGCTGGGCGGGCCCGAGGTGCCGGCCTTCGGCTGGGCCATCGGCCTGGACCGCCTGGCCATGGTGCTCCAGCAGGTGCGGGGCGAGGCACCGCACACCGCCCCCGCCCTGCTCATCCCCCTGGGCGAGCGGGCCGCCGCCGAGGCCTTCAAGTTGGCGCGCGGGCTCTGGGATGCGGGCATCGCCCTGCAGCTGGAGACCCGCGGCGGCGCCCTCAAGAAGGCCATGGCCACCGCCAACCGCGCGGGTATCCAGACGGTGCTCATCCTGGGCGACGGCGAGCTGGATGGGAGCACCATCACCGTCAAGCACATGGCCACGGGCGAGCAGGAGAGCTGGCCCCTGGACGAGGTGGCGATGCGGCTGGCCAAATCCTGACCGACATGGTAAGGTAATGACTTCGTGATCGCAGGCGACCCCCGGTCTCCGCCTCTTCTCAGTCCGAATCCCCCTTTTCGCCCTGACCGGGCCCCCGGAACCAACCGCGGGCGGGCCCTTTCAGGAGCGACCATGTCCTTCGATACCCTCGGGCTGCTGCCCGAGCTGCTGCGCGCCGTACGCGAGCAGGGCTACGAACACCCCACCCCCATCCAGGCTCAGGCCATTCCCATCGTGCTGGAAGGCCGGGACCTCATGGGCCGCGCCCAGACAGGCACCGGCAAGACCGCCGGCTTCACCCTGCCCCTGCTGCAGCGGCTGGCGCCCAATGCCAGCACGTCGGCCTCGCCCGCGCGCCATCCCATCCGCGCCCTCATCCTGACTCCCACCCGCGAGCTGGCCATGCAGGTGGAGGAGAGCGTCCGCACCTACGGCAAGTACATCCCCCTGCGCTCCACCACCATCTTCGGCGGCGTGAACATCAACCCCCAGACCAAGGCCCTCCGGGCCGGCGCCGAGATCCTCGTCGCCACCCCCGGCCGGCTTCTGGACCATCAGGGCCAGGGCAACCTCAACTTCAGCCAGCTCGAGGTCCTCGTCCTGGACGAAGCCGACCGCATGCTCGACATGGGCTTCATCCGGGACATCCAGAAGATCCTGGCCCTGCTGCCCGCCAAGCGGCAGACCCTCCTCTTCTCGGCCACCTTCACGGACGAGATCAAGCAGCTGGCCTCCAAGTTCCTGCGGGATCCTGCCACCGTGCAGATCACCCCGACCAACACCGCTGCCGAGCTGGTCCGCCAGGTCGTGCATCCGGTGGACCGCGAGCGCAAGCGCGCCCTGCTGGCCCACATCATCCAGACCCGCAAGCTCGAGCAGGTGCTGGTCTTCACCCGCACCAAGCACGGCGCGAACCGCCTCTCCGAGCAGCTCGACAAGGACGGCATCAGCTCCATGGCCATCCACGGCAACAAGAGCCAGCCCCAGCGCATCAAGGCCCTCGAGGACTTCAAGAAGGGCGCGGTCCGCGTCCTGGTGGCGACGGACATCGCCGCCCGCGGCCTGGACATCGACATGCTGCCCCACGTGGTGAACTACGAGCTGCCCCAGGTGCCCGAGGACTACATCCACCGCATCGGCCGCACGGGCCGCGCCGGCAGCGAGGGCGAAGCCCTGTCGCTGGTCTGCGTGGACGAGCACCGGCTGCTCAAGGACATCGAGAAGCTGCTCCGCAAGGAACTGCCCAAGGA
>Ga0255338_1001198_pt1 | contig 52814 bp, 40 predicted proteins | sample MeOH1_35cm_T4_19_FD_203715 | JGI IMG/M metagenome (GOLD analysis project Ga0255338, IMG submission 203715) | Sandy soil microbial communities from University of British Columbia, Vancouver, Canada - MeOH1_35cm_T4_195 | ecosystem: Engineered > Artificial ecosystem > Sand microcosm > Unclassified ... | reverse complement strand
CGCGCATCACCAAGGACGGCGTCACCGTCGCCAAGGAGATCGAGCTCGAGGACAAGTTCGAGAACATGGGCGCGCAGATGGTGCGCGAAGTGGCCTCGAAGACCAACGACCTCGCCGGCGACGGCACCACCACCGCCACCGTGCTCGCCCAGGCGATCGTGAAGGAGGGCGCCAAGTCGGTCGCCGCCGGCATGAACCCGATGGACCTGAAGCGCGGCGTCGACCTCGCGGTCGCCGAGGCGATCAAGGACCTGCAGAAGCGCTCGAAGAAGATCAAGACCTCGGAAGAGGTGGCCCAGGTCGGCACCATCTCGTCCAACGGCGAGCGTGAGATCGGCCAGATGATCGCCGAGGCGATGCAGAAGGTCGGCAACGAGGGCGTGATCACCGTCGAAGAGGCGAAGTCGCTCGACACCGAGCTCGAGGTGGTCGAGGGCATGCAGTTCGACCGCGGCTACATCTCGCCGTACTTCATCACCAACGCCGACAAGATGATCGCGGACCTCGAGGATCCCTACATCCTCATCCACGAGAAGAAGCTGTCGAGCCTGCAGGCGATGCTGCCGGTGCTCGAGGCGGTGGTGCAGTCGGGCAAGCCGCTCGTCATCGTCGCCGAGGACGTCGAGGGCGAGGCGCTCGCCACCCTCGTCGTCAACAAGCTGCGCGGCGGCCTCAAGGTCGCGGCCGTGAAGGCGCCGGGCTTCGGCGATCGCCGCAAGGCGATGCTCGAGGACATCGCCATCCTCACCGGCGGCACGGTGATCTCCGAGGACCTCGGCATCAAGCTCGAGAGCGTCACGCTCGACATGCTCGGCCGCTCGAAGAAGATCTCCATCACCAAGGAGAACACCACGATCGTCGACGGCGCCGGCACCAAGAAGGACATCCAGGGCCGCGTCGCGCAGATCAAGGCGCAGATCGAGGAGACGACCTCCGACTACGACCGCGAGAAGCTGCAGGAGCGGCTGGCGAAGCTCGCCGGCGGCGTCGCGGTGATCCGCGTCGGCGGCGCCACCGAGGTCGAGGTGAAGGAGCGCAAGGATCGCGTCGACGACGCGCTGAACGCCACCCGCGCCGCGGTCGAGGAAGGCATCGTGCCGGGCGGCGGCGTCGCCCTGCTGCGCGCCAAGAAGGCCGTCTCCAAGCTGAAGTCGGACAACGCCGACGTCGCCGCCGGCATCAAGATCGTGCTGCGCGCGCTCGAGGCGCCGATCCGTCAGATCGCCGAGAACGCCGGCGTCGAGGGCTCGATCGTCGTCGGCAAGGTGTCGGAGTCCTCGGACGAGATGGGCTTCGACGCCCAGAACGAGGCCTATGTCGACATGATCAAGGCCGGCATCATCGACCCGACCAAGGTCGTGCGCACCGCGCTGCAGGACGCCGCTTCGGTCGCCTCGCTGCTCATCACCACCGAGGCGATGGTGGCCGAGCTGCCGAAGAAGGACGCGGCCCCGGCGATGCCGGGCGGCGGCGGCATGGGTGGAATGGACTTCTAGTCCATTCCACCACGCGCTTCCTGAGACCTGAAGCCGGGCAGGCCCGGCTTCAGGTGGTGGGATGGACTTCTAAGTCCATCCACCGCGTAGGATACCAGGGGGCGGCCGCGAGGCCGCCCCTTTCCTTTTCGGCGCGACGTCGTTCTTCTGGGGTCCGACCGTTCGTGCCCCGGAGACCGCCATGCCCCGCCTCGTCGACCTCTCCGTCGCCCTCGACGTGGAGACGCCCGCCGACCCGCCGTTCATGCGGCCGGCGATCACCTACCACGGACACCGCGAGACGGCGGCCCAGGTGGCCGCGCTGTTCCCGGGCCTGCGGCCCGAGGACCTGCCCGACGGCGAGGGCTGGGCGATCGAGGAGGTCCGCATCACCACCCACAACGGCACGCACCTCGACGCGCCCTGGCACTTCCACTCGACGGCCGGCGGCGAACGCGCCGCGACGATCGACGAGGTGCCGCTCGACTGGTGCCTCAGGCCCGGCGTGAAGCTCGACTTCCGCCACCTGCCGGACGGCTACGTGGCGACCGCCGGCGACGTCGCGGCCGAGCTCGCCCGCATCGGCCACGAGCTGCGGCCGCTCGACATCGTGCTCGTCAACACCGCCGCCGGCGCCGCCTACGGCGCGGCCGACTACGTGGCGCGCGGCTGCGGCATCGGCCGCGAGGCGACGCTGCACCTGCTCGAGCGCGGCGTGCGGCTGACCGGCACCGACGCCTGGAGCTGGGACGCGCCGTTCGTCCACACCGCCCGCCGCTACGCCGAGACGAAGGACGCCGGGCTGATCTGGGAGGGCCACAAGGCCGGCCGCGAGATCGGCTACTGCCACCTCGAGAAGCTCGCCAACCTCGACCAACTGCCGGCGAACGGCTTCACCGTCTCCTGCTTCCCGGTGAAGATCCGCGGCGCCTCGGCCGGCTGGACGCGCGCGGTGGCGATCCTCGACGAGTAGGCGCCCTCGGCCGGTGGCCCCGACACGATCATCCCGGCGTAGCGACCGAATCCCGGCTTAGGGGCCGCTTCGCCGGCGGGCGGCCGAACGCAGAAAGGGCGGCCCGGAGGCCGCCCTTTCCGATGCGTGCGACGACGGTCCCGCTCAGGCGTGGATGTCGACGTCCTTCGTCTCCTTGACGAACAGCACGCCGATGACGAGCGTCGCCAGCGCGATGACGATCGGGTACCAGAGGCCGGAGTAGATGTCGCCGGTGGCCGCCACGATGGCGAAGGCGGTGGTCGGCAGGAAGCCGCCGAACCAGCCGTTGCCGATGTGGTAGGGCAGCGACATCGAGGTGTAGCGGATGCGGGTCGGGAACATCTCGACGAGCATCGCCGCGATCGGGCCGTAGACCATCGTCACGTAGATGACGAGGATCGTCAGGAGCGCGATCACCATCGTCCAGTTGATCTGCGCCGGGTCGGCCTTGGCCGGGTAGCCGGCGGCGTCGACCGCCGCCGTCATCGCCGCCGTGAAGGTGGCGGTCTGCGCCTTGAACTCGTCGGCCGACAGGGTGCGGCCGTCGAAGCTCGGGATCACCGTGTCGCCGATCTTGACGCTCGCGGTGGTGCCGGCCGGCGCCGCCTCGTTCTGGTAGTTCACCGAGCGCCGGGCGAGGAAGCTCTTGGCGATGTCGCACGAGGTGACGAACTTCGACGTGCCGACCGGGTTGAACTGGAACGAGCACTCGTTCGGATCGGCGACGACGGTGACCGGCGCGGTGGCGACCGCCTTCTCGAGCGCCGGGTTGGCGAAGTGGGTGAGGCCCTGGAACAGCGGGAAGTAGGTGACCGCCGCCACGAGGCAGCCCGCCATGATGATCGGCTTGCGGCCGATCTTGTCGCTGAGCCAGCCGAAGAAGATGAAGAACGGCGTGCCGATCAGGAGCGACACCGCGATCATGATGTTGGCGTCGGCGGCGTTCACCTTCAGCGTCTGGGTGAGGAAGAACAGGGCGTAGAACTGCCCGGTGTACCAGACGACGGCCTGGCCGGCGGTGAGGCCGACGAGGGCCAGGATGACGATCTTCAGGTTGCCCCAGCGGGCGAAGGACTCGGTGAGCGGCGCCTTCGACTGCTTGCCCTCCTCCTTCATCTTGGTGAAGGCCGGGCTCTCGTTGAGCTGCAGGCGGATCCACACCGAGACGCCGAGCAGCACGATCGAGACGAGGAACGGCACGCGCCAGCCCCAGTCGGCGAACGCCTCCTCGCCGATCCAGGTGCGGGTGCCGAGGATGACGAGCAGCGACAGGAACAGGCCGAGGGTGGCAGTGGTCTGGATCCAGCTCGTGTAGAAGCCGCGGCGGCCGTGCGGCGCGTGCTCGGCGACGTAGGTCGCGGCGCCGCCGTACTCGCCGCCGAGGGCGAGGCCCTGGACGAGGCGGAGCAGGATCAGGATCACCGGCGCGATCATGCCGACCGAGGCGTAGGACGGCAGCACGCCGACGATGAAGGTCGACAGGCCCATCAGGAGGATGGTGATGAGGAAGGTGTACTTGCGGCCGACCATGTCGCCGAGGCGGCCGAACACGATGGCGCCGAACGGGCGGACGGCGAAGCCGGCGGCGAAGGCCATCAGCGCGAAGATGAAGGCCGCCGTGGGGTTCACGCCCGAGAAGAACTGATTCGCGATGATCACCGACAGCGAGCCGTAGAGATAGAAGTCATACCACTCGAAGACCGTGCCGAGCGAAGACGCGAAGATGACGCGCTTCTCCTCGCCGGTCATCGGGCGCGCCGGGGGATGCACGGTCGCGGTCGTTGCAGCCATCGTCATGGTGTTCTCTCCTCCCACGCCGGCGGTCCGCCGGCCACACGATCTCGCCACCCCTGCGGACCTGCCGGCCGCGCAAAGGTCGCCCGTCGCGGCCGAAATGCGGCCACGCGCGGGATGGAGCCGATGCTCCGGACGAGGATGATGCGCCGCCTCATCGGCCGGCGCGGACGGGCGGTCCTCCCAGCAGCCGCGACGATGCCGCCCGCATCGTCGTGCCCGACCGGCGCGTTCGGCCGGTGTTGTCGATTCACCCGACAGGGTTGTCGAAGTCTTGCGACAATAGAACCGTCCGAGACGGCGCGCGATCAGACCTTAGGATGAGCTACGAAGGACGTACGCAGATCGCCGCGCCGGAGGATCTACGCCGAAAGTCGAATGCACCGGTTGCGCCGGTCGATGCTACGCTCGAATTGCGGAGTCATATCCGCGAATCAAAAAAGCGGACGCCACGATGCGTCCGCGCCACGAGGAAACGCGCCGCCGCCCGAACGCTGGTCCGGGCCCGGCCCAGGCATGCGAGGGGGTGGCGACACATGTCAGCCGCGACGGATGTTGCTTGGTGGCAGAAGACCAAGAACCTGATGATCACCGCCCTGGTGATCTGGGCGATCTTGAGCTTCGGCATTCACTTCTTTGTTCGCTCACTGAACGAGATCGTGATTCTCGGCTTCCCGCTCGGCTACTACATGGCCGCCCAGGGGTCGCTGATCCTGTTCGTCATACTCATCTTCTGGTTCTCGTCACGGCAGGACTCGATCGATCGCGAGTTCGGCGTGGCGGAAGACGACTGAGCGGGGGGCGAGATGTCTGTCCAATCCGGAAGCAGCGACTTCACGAGCAATCTCGGCCGCGTCTACGGCCTCTACACCGGCGGCTTCGCCGCCTTCGTCGTCCTGCTCGCCATCCTCGAGCAGTTCGGTGTGCCCGACCGCATCATCGGCTACCTGTTCGTCTTCTTCACGCTCGCGGTCTATGCCGGCATCGGCATCCTGTCGCGGACGATGCAGGTGTCGGAATACTACGTCGCCGGACGGCGCGTGCCGGCGATCTACAACGGCATGGCGACCGGCGCCGACTGGATGTCGGCCGCCTCGTTCATCGGCATGGCCGGCACGCTCTACGCCCTCGGCTACGACGGCCTCGCCTACATCCTCGGCTGGACCGGCGGCTACGTGCTGGTGGCGGTGCTCGTCGCCCCCTACCTGCGCAAGTTCGGCGCCTACACGGTGCCCGACTTCCTCGCCGCCCGCTACGGCGGCAACCTCGCCCGCGGCCTCGGCATCGTCGTGCTGCTGTCGTGCTCGTTCACCTACGTCGTCGCGCAGATCGTCGGCACCGGCCTGATCGCCAGCCGTTTCCTCGGCATGGACTTCCAGCTCGCGGTCTATGTCGGCCTGCTCGGCATCCTGGTCTGCTCGATGCTCGGCGGCATGCGCGCCGTCACCTGGACGCAGGTCGCCCAGTACATCGTGCTGATCGTCGCCTACCTGCTGCCGGTGGTGATCCTCTCGGCACAGAAGTACGGCGTGCCGATCCCGCAGCTGATGTACGGCCAGGTGCTGCAGGAAATCTCGGCGCGCGAGCAGGAGATGGTGCAGCAGGGCCTCGTCGCCGCCGATGCGCTGAAACCATACGTGCAGCCGTTCACCAACCTCTCGCCGCTCAACTACTTCGGCCTGATCCTGTGCCTGATGGTCGGCACGGCGTCGCTGCCGCACGTGCTGATGCGCTACTTCACGACGCCGAGCGTGCGTGACGCGCGGCGGTCGGTGGCCTGGTCGCTGCTGTTCATCTTCATCCTCTACTTCACGGCGCCGGCCTACGCGGCGTTCGCCAAGATCGAGGTGTACCAGAACGTCATCGGCCACTCGCTGAGCGACCTCGCCTCGTCGCCGTCGCTCAACTGGATCTTCACCTGGGGCAAGATCGGCCTCGTGAAGATCTGCGGCATCGACGCGGCCTCGGCGCAGGCGGTGGTCGAGGCCTGCGGCAAGATCGCCGACCATCCGGGCGTGATCCGGCTGGCCGACCTCAGGCTCGACAACGACGCCATCGTCATCGCCACGCCGGAGATCGCCGGCCTGCCCTACGTCATCGCCGGCCTCGTCGCCGCCGGTGGCCTCGCGGCAGCGCTGTCGACCGCCGACGGGCTGCTGCTCGCCATCGCCAACGCGCTGTCGCACGACATCTACTACAAGATGATCGATCCGAACGCGCCGACCGGCCGCCGCCTGACCGTCGCCCGCGCCCTGCTGGTCGTGGTCGCGGTGATCGCCGCCTACACGGCGTCGTTCCGGCCGGCCGACATCGTCGCGATGGTCGCCTGGGCGTTCTCGCTCGCCGCCGCCGGCCTGTTCCCGGCGCTGGTGCTCGGCGTGTGGTGGAAGCGCACCACCACCGCCGGCGCCGTCGCCGGCATCATCACCGGCTTCGGCCTCACGCTCTACTACCTCGTGGCGACCCGCTACTACGCCCCGGGCTTCGTCGAGATGTGGGGGCTGGCGACCGACAAGTTCGCCGAGCTGAAGGCGGCCGTCGAGGCGGCCGGCGACGACACGGCGCGTGCCGCCGCCGCGAAGGCGCTCGACACCTACGCCCAGACCATCGCCAAGTGGTGGGGCATCAACAACGTCTCCTCGGCGCTGTTCGGCCTGCCGGTCGGCGCGGTGGTGATGGTGGTCGTCAGCCTCTTCACCAAGGCGCCGTCGCGGGAGATCCAGTCGTTCATCGACGAGGTCCGCAAGCCGCGCGGCCAGTCGATCATGGTGGAAAAGACCACCTGATCGACGCGGAGGCCGTCCGAGGCTAGACAAGGGGGCGGGGCCGCGAGGCCCCGCCTTCGTTTCCGACCGACCAGGCACCGCGCCGCCGCCGGTCCTCAAGCCGCCCCAGCCGGAGCGACGTCGTGGCCGACAATCCGATCTTCGCCTACTGGTACTACCACCTGCCGAACTTCGTGCTCGCGGCGCTGATGTACACGCTGCTCGGCCGCTTCATCCTGACCTTCTTCGTGCCGCCGGGCTCGACCAACTACATCTACCGCGCCTTCACGCGGCTGACCGACCCGGTGCTCGCCGTCGTCCGCCCGGTGACGCCGCTCGCCGTGCCGCCGCTCGTCCTCGTCGTGTTCGCCGCCGTCTGGCTGTTCGTCGCGCGCCTCGTGCTGCTCATCGTGCTGCACGGCGCCGGCTGGGCGCCACCGGTCTGATCGGGAGCGCGCGATGAGCACCCAGCCCTACCTGTTCGCGATCGTCGCCTTCGCGATCCTCAACGGCATCTTCTCGCCGATCACGCCCTACGTGGCGGTGGGCGCGCTGCTGCCGCTCTCGCCGGTGTTCTTCGCGACGAGCATGCCGGTGCTGCTGTTCGCCGCCTCGCTGCTCGTCTCGACGCTGACGATCATGCTCGCCGGCGTGCCGGCGGCGCTGTGGGAGCGCATCAGCGGCGCCGAGGAATCGACCGGCGTGTCGATGTGGATCTGGCTCGCCGGCACCGCCGTCTTGACGCTGCCGGCGGTGCTGACCTTCCTCGCCGTCGGGCGCTGAGGCGCCCGGCCCGCGCCGCCTCAGCGGACGGCGGCGGCCGCGAACTGGTCGTCGAAGGCGTAGCCGGCGCCGCGCACCGTGCGGATCGGGTCCTTGACCTTGCCGCGGTTGATCGCCTTCCGGAGCCGGCCGACGTGGACGTCGACCGTCCGCTCGTCGACATAGACGTCGTGGCCCCAGACGCCGTCGAGCAGTTGCTCGCGCGAGAACACCCGGCCGGGCGACTGCATCAGGAACTCGAGCAGGCGGAACTCCGTCGGGCCGAGGTGGACCTCGCGGCCAGCGCGGCGCACGCGGTGCGTCTCGCGGTCGAGCTCGAGGTCGCCGCCGCGCAGCATCGTCGAGACGACCGACGGGTTGGTGCGGCGCAGGATCGCCCGGACCCGGGCCATCAGCTCGGGGATCGAGAAGGGCTTCACGACATAGTCGTCGGCGCCGGTGGCGAGGCCGCGGATGCGCTCCGTCTCCTCGCCGCGCGCCGTCAGCATGATGATCGGCAGCCGCTCCGACTCGCGGCGCGCCCGCAGCCGCCGGCAGAGCTCGATGCCGGAGAGCCCGGGCAGCATCCAGTCGAGCAGGAGGAGATCCGGCCGCACCTCCTGCAGGCGCACCTCGGCCTCGTCGCCGCGCGCGCAGGTTTCGACCGCATAGCCTTCGGATTCGAGGTTGTAGCGGAGGAGCAGCGTCAGCGGCTCCTCGTCCTCGACGATCATCACCTTGACCATCGGGTGGATCCTACCCCGCCGCTCAGGTCCGCGCGCCGAAGTCGACGGGCGTCAGGCTCGACTCGTCGTGCTTCGGGCGGTCGTCCGCCGGCTGCTCGCCGGTGACGAGGAAGTGCACGTTCTCGGCGATGTTGGTGACGTGGTCGCCGATGCGCTCGATGTTCTTGGCGCAGAACAGGAGGTGCGTGCAGAAGGTGATGTTGCGCGGATCCTCCATCATGTAGGTGAGGAGCTCGCGGAACAGCGAGGTGTACATCGCGTCGATCTCGTTGTCGCGGGCGCGCACGGAGATCGCGGTGTCGACGTCCTTGTCGGTGTAGGCGTCGATGACGGCCTTGAGCTGCTCGAGCGCGAGCTCGGCGATGTGCTCGACGCCGAGGGCGAGGCGCTTCGGGTGGTAGTGGCCGTCGATGGCGACGACGCGCTTGGCGATGTTCTTCGCCATGTCGCCGATGCGCTCGAGGTCGGAGGAGACGCGCAGCGCCGCGACGAGCTCGCGCAGGTCCTGCCCCATCGGCTGGCGGCGGGCGATGATGTTGACGACGTCGGTCTCGACCCGGCGCTGCACGCCGTCGAGGCGGATGTCGCCGACGATCACGGTCTGCGCCAGCGAGGTGTCGATGCGGACGAGGGCGGTCACCGAATCGACGAGCAGGCGCTCGGCGATGCCCCCCATCTCGGCGATCGAGCCGGCGAGCTCCTTGAGCTCGTTGTCATAGGCGGCGACGGTATGGTCGGACATGGGGATCTCCCGCTCGCGGACGCGCGCTACGTGCCGGCTCAGCCGAACCGGCCGGTGATGTAGTCCTGCGTCCGCCGCTCCTTCGGGTTCGTGAAGATGAGGTCGGTCGGGCCCTCCTCGACGAGGATGCCGAGGTGGAAGAACGCGGTCTTCTGCGACACGCGCGCCGCCTGCTGCATCGAGTGGGTGACGATGACGATCGTGTAGTTCTCGCGCAGCTCGTCGATCAGCTCCTCGATCTTCGCGGTGGCGATCGGGTCGAGGGCCGAGCACGGCTCGTCCATCAGGATCACCTCGGGGCTGACGGCGATCGCGCGGGCGATGCACAGGCGCTGCTGCTGGCCGCCGGAGAGGCCGGTGCCGGAATCGCCGAGGCGGTCCTTCACCTCCTCGTAGAGGCCGGCCTTCTTCAGGCTGGCGATCACGATCGCCTCGAGGTCGGCCTTCGAGGTGGCGAGCCCGTGGATGCGCGGGCCGTAGGCGACGTTCTCGAAGATCGACTTCGGGAACGGGTTCGGCTTCTGGAAGACCATGCCGACGCGGGCCCGGAGCTGCACGACGTCGAGGCTCGTGTCGTAGATGTCCTGGCCCTCGATGGCGATGCGGCCGGTGACCCGCGCCGAGGCGATGGTGTCGTTCATCCGGTTGAGGCAGCGCAGGAAGGTCGACTTGCCGCAGCCCGACGGCCCGATGAACGCCGTCACCGAACGCTCCGGGATGTCGATCGACAGCGACTTGATGGCGTGCTTGTCGCCGTAATAGACGTCGACGTCCTTGGCCACGACCTTCGACGGGCGGAAGCCCTCGGACGGCACCGAGCGGATCGTCTGTTCCTTCACCATGGCGTCCATGGAACCTCTCTCAACGGTCGCGGGGGGTCGTCGCGCTCACCAGCGCCGCTCGAAGCGCTTGCGCAGGGTGATGGCGAGCCCGTTCATCAGGAATAGGAAGCACAGCAGGACGATGATCGCCGCCGAGGTCTTGGCCTGGAAGCCGATCTCCGGCAGGTCGGACCACAGGAAGATCTGCACCGGCAGCACGGTCGCGGCCTCGGTGACGCCGTGCGGCACGTCGACGATGAAGGCGATCATGCCGATGAGCAGCAGCGGCGCCGTCTCGCCGAGGGCGTGCGCCATGCCGATGATGGTGCCGGTGAGGACGCCCGGCATGGCGAGCGGCAGCACGTGGTGGAACACCGCCTGCTGCTGCGAGGCGCCGACCCCGAGCGCGCCCTCGCGGATCGACGGCGGCACCGCCTTCAGGGCCGCCCGCGCGGCGATGATGATGGTCGGCAGCACGAGGAGCGCGAGGACGAGGCCGCCGACGAGCGGCGAGGACCGCGGCAGCCCGAAGAAGTTGAGGAAGACCGCGAGGCCGAGCAGGCCGAAGACGATCGACGGCACCGCCGCGAGGTTGTTGATGTTGACCTCGATCATCTCGGTCCAGCGGTTCTTCGGGGCGAACTCCTCGAGGTAGATCGCCGCCGCGACGCCGACCGGCAGGCAGATGACGAGGGTGACGAGCATCGTGTAGGCGGTGCCGACGAGGGCGCCGAGGATGCCGGCGAGCTCGGCCTCGCGGCTGTCGCCGTTGGTGAAGAACAGCCAGTTGAAGCCGGTCGAGACGAGGCCCTCGTTCTCGAGGCTCTCGAGCCAGGCGACTTCCTGGTCGCTGACCTTGCGGGCGGCCTCCGGCCGGTCGAGCAGGAGCGCGTTCCACGTGCCCGGCGCGGCGGCGTCGGCCGACCGCAGCGGAATCAGCACCGTGCCGGAGATGCGGTCGTTGCCGACCTCCGTCGCCTTGACGACGCCGCCGTTGATCTCGACGAGGAGGCTCGGCTGGTCGGCGCCGAGGGTCTCGACGGCGCCGGCGGAGTCGTAGCGCGCCTCGAGGTCGGTGATGCGCGCGCTGTAGCCGGCGATGGTGGAGGCGAGGCTGTCGCGATCGGAGGTGAGCTTCGCCACCTGCCCTTCGAGCGTCGCCCGGTCGGCGGCGCCGGCGGCGGTGGCGGCGAGGCGCTCGGTCATCGCCGCGAGGTCGGCGGTGTTGCCGACGGCGAGCTCGCGCAGCCGGTCGCGCTCGCCGCGCAGCGCCCGCGCCTCGGCGGCGAGGGCCCGCTTCACGGCCACGAGCTCGTCGGAGAAGTCGTTCGCCGAGGAGAGGATGGTGATGTCGCCGGTGGTGGCCGACGGCGAGGCGATGCCGCGGCCGGGGTCGGTCTCGGTGCCGGTGACGTAGCCCTTGTAGAAGAGGTCCGCGTCGTCGGAGATCAGCACCGGCACGGTGAGCTTCTGGCCGATCAGCGCCGGGTCGGCGACGATCTCGCGGCGCAGCGCGACCGCCGCGTCGGACGACAGGAGGCCGTAGAGCTGCTGGCGCTGCCGGCGATTGTCGGCGGCGCCCGGGAAGCGGGCGAGCAGCGCCTCGCGGATCGGCTTCACGAAGTCGCCGCGGGCGATCACCGCCGGGTCGGTCGAGCCGTCGGGGTTGATCGCCTCGGCGCTCGCCTCGACCTCGAGGGTGAGCTCGGAGATGGTGAACGCCGGGATCGACTTGATGACGATGTCGCCGACGAGGACGACGAGGGCGGTCGCCGCGAACAGGATCGCGCCGATGCCGTAGAGGCGGAAGCGCGCCTCGGCCCGGTAGCGCTGGCGGACGTGGCGGCGCGCCGCCTCGCTCGAGAAGTCGACGGCCCGCGTGCTGGTGGCGACTGCGTCAGTCATACTGCTCTCGATATTTCTGGACGATCTTCAGCGCGATGACGTTGAGCATCAGGGTGAAGAAGAACAGGACGAAGCCGAGCGCGAAGGCCGACAGCGTCTTGGCGCTGTCGAACTCCTGGTCGCCGACGAGGAGCGTCTTGATCTGCACCGTGACGGTGGTGACGGCGGCGAGCGGGTTGAAGGTCAGGTTGCCGGTGAGGCCGGCGGCCATGACGACGATCATCGTCTCGCCGACGGCGCGGCTGATCGCCAGCATGAAGGCCGAGACGATGCCCGGCAGCGCCGCCGGCAGCACGACCCGCTTGATCGTCTCGGACTTCGTGGCGCCCATGCCGTAGGAGCCGTCGCGCAGCGACTGCGGCACCGCGTTGATGACGTCGTCGGAGAGCGAGGAGACGAACGGGATGATCATGATGCCCATGACGAGGCCGGCGGCGAGCGCGCTCTCCGAGGCGACGTCGAGCCCGAGCCACATGCCGGCCGCGCGGATCGCCGGGGCGACGGTGAGCGCGGCGAAGAAGCCGAACACCACCGTCGGCACGCCGGCGAGGATCTCGAGCAGCGGCTTCACCGTGCCGCGCACCTTCGGCGAGGCGTATTCGGCCATGTAGATCGCCGAGAACAGCCCGATCGGGCCGGCGACGAAGATGGCGATCAGCATGATGAGGGTGGTGCCGGCGAACAGCGGCACCGCGCCGAAGGCGCCGGACTGGCCGACCTGGTCCTCGCGGATCGCCGTCTGCGGGCTCCACTGCAGGCCGAACAGGAAGTCGTACCAGGGGTAGCGGGCGAAGAACCGGAGCGTCTCGAAGAGGACCGAGAACACGATGCCGACGGTCGTCAGGATCGCCACCGCCGAGCAGGCGATGAGGAAGACCTTGACGATGCCCTCGAAGCGGTTGCGGGCGCGGTAGACCGGCGAGATGCGCGACACCGCCCAGGCGCCGCCGAGCACCCCGAGCGCGATGCCGAAGGCGAGCAGGCCCCAGCGGATGACCGAGCGCCAGAAGGCGTAGACCTCGCCGGCCGCGACGACGCCCGCCGGCATCGACCCGGCGGCGGCCTGACCGTCGGCGACGAGCAGGATCTCGCGGAGCCGGGCGCCCTCGGCGAGGGCATCGACCGGCGCGAGGTCGGACGGCAGGGCGGCGATCGCCTGGGCCTCGACGAAGCGCGGCGCCATCGGCCCGACGATGGCCGCGACGAACAGCATCGGGATCAGCGCGGCGCAGGCGGTGAAGAGGCCGTGGTAGGTCGGCAGCGAGTGCATCGAGCCGCGGCCGGTCGACACGGCGTTCGCCCGCATCCGGCCGAGCAGGAAGGCGGCGACGGTGATCACCGCGAGCGCCAGGAAATAGGTGGAGGTCATGCGCGCCTCGGCAACGGACCGGCAGGGCCGCCGGTCGACAGGCTCCACCGGCGCCCCCCGCCGGCGGTGGAGGCGGCGACCGGCATGTGCCGGCCGCCGCCGATCAGGCGAACGACCCGATCACGAGCTCGGGGCGTCGATGGTCTTGAGGTCCTTCGCGGCGGCCTCGGCCTCCTTGGCGTCGGCCTCCGGCAGCGGCACGAGGCCCTTGGAGGAGAGGTAGCCGTCCTCGCCCATCGCCTTGTCCGAAGCGTACTCGGCGATGAACTCCTGCAGGCCCGGGATCACGCCGACGTGCTGCTTCTTGAAGTAGATGAACAGCGGGCGCGCCACCTTGTACTCGCCGGACGAGATCGTCTCGAAGTCCGGGACCACGCCGTTGACTTCGGCGCCCTTGATCTTCGAGGCATTCTCCTCGAGGAACGAGTAGCCGAAGATGCCGACGGCCTTCGGGTTCGCCTCGAGCTTCTGCACGATCAGGTTGTCGTTCTCGCCGGCGTCGATGTAGGCGCCGTCCTCGCGGATCGACTTCCAGGCGGCGTCGAAGGCCTTCTTGTCGGCCTTCTTCAGCGCCTTCATCGGCTCGAACTGCTCGGCGCCCGACTCCATCACGAGCTCGAGGAACGAGTCGCGGGTGCCGGAGGTCGGCGGCGGGCCGAGCACTTCGATCTTCTCGGCCGGAAGCGAGGCGTCGACCTCGTTCCACATCTTGTAGGGGTTCGGGATCAGCTTGCCGTCGGGGCCCGGCACGTCCTTGGCGAGCGCCAGGAACACCTGGCCCTTGGTGAGCTTCAGGTCCGGACCGGACTTCGCGTTGGCGATGGTCAGGCCGTCGAAGCCGACCTTGAGCTCGACGATCTCGGTCACGCCGTTCTTGGCGCAATCCTCGAACTCGCTCTTCTTGATCGCGCGCGAGGCGTTCGAGGCGTCCGGCTGGTCGACGCCGACGCCGGCGCAGAACAGCTTGAAGCCGCCGCCCGTGCCGGTCGACTCGACGACCGGGGTCTTGAACTGGCCGGCCTTGCCGAACTGCTCGGCCACGGCGGTGGTGAACGGATAGACCGTCGACGACCCGACGATGCGGATCTGATCGCGGGCCTCGGCGGCGCCGGCGACGAGGGCGCCGGAAACGGCGAGCGCCAGAACGCTCACGATGGTCTTGGTTTTCACCTGGACCTCTCCTCAGTTTCGTTCAAATGGGCTTGCGGGTTCGCAAGGCACGGGACAACGCAGCCACCCGATCGGCGACCGCGTCCCTGGCGACGACCTTAGGCACCGCCGTACACCCTTCTATGTCTCGGCGATGATCGTTTTATGACAGACTAAGTCTTTGATTTTCCGCAAGACCCACGCCCTCGACGACATCGCGGGCGGGGCCCGGCCCGACGAGGTCGAGGCGCACCGTGAAGAGGGCTCCGCCGTCGGGCGGGCTCTCGATCGTCAGCCGTCCGCGGTGGCGGCCGAGGATGTGCTTGACGATGGCGAGGCCGAGCCCGGTGCCGTTGCTCGACCGGCTTTTGGCGACGTCGACGCGGTAGAAGCGCTCGGTCAGGCGCGGGATGTGCTCGGGCGCGATGCCGGGGCCGAAATCGCGCACCGAGACGACGGCGGTCGGCCGCGGCGACGCCTCGGCCGCCGCGGCGACGACGACGCGGCCGCCGGAGCCGCCGTACTTGATGGCGTTCTCGACGAGGTTGGAGAACACCTGGATCAGCTCGTCGCGGTCGCCGCGCACGACGAGCGCCGCCTCCTGCGGCTCCCACTCGAGGCTGGTGCCGAGATCCTCGGCGAGCGGCGCCAGCGTCTCGACGACGTGGCCGACGATCTCGACGAGGTCGGCGTCGCCCGGCAGCGCTACGTGCGAGCGCATCTCGATGCGCGACAGCGACAGGAGGTCGTCGATCAGCCGCTTCATCCGCTGCGCCTGGCCGGCCATCACGGCGAGGAAGCGCTCGCGCGCCTGCGCGTCGTCGCGGGCCGGACCCTGCAGCGTCTCGATGAAGCCCGACAGCGCGGCGAGCGGCGTGCGCAGCTCGTGGCTGGCGTTGGCGACGAAGTCGGCGCGGAGCCGGTCGACCATGTGGCTCTCGGTCAGGTCGCGCACGAGTACCAGCACGAAGTCCGGCCGGCGGGCGGCGGGCGGCGGCGCGGACCCCGGCAGCGACAGCGGCGCCAGCAGCGCCTCGAACCAGCGCTCGGTCGGCACCTTCTCGGCCCAGGCGATGCGCTCGACCGGCCCGCCGGCGGCGACCCGGTCGACCGCCTCGAGGAACGCCGGCACGCGCAGCTTGAACGACAGCGGGTCGCCGATCCGCGCCGGGCCGAACACCCCGGCCGAGGCCTGGTTGGCGTAGCGGACGCGGCCGCGCGGATCGACGACGAAGGTCGGGTCGGGCAGCGCCTCGGCGATCACCTTGATGCCGGCGTCGGGCCACGCGGTCCGCGCGGTGGCGGCGCGCGGCGCGACCATGCGCCGGCGCGAGCCGCGCAGCACGACGACGGTCGCCGCGACGACGGCGGCGATGCCGGCGAACGCGGCCCGCCAGTCGAGGCCGAGCTCGAGCGCGAAGAGAAGGATCGCGACGACGGCGACGGCGGCCGGCAGCAGCGCGCCGAAAGCGCGCCCGCCCGGCTCGTCCACGCGCGCCGAGGGCTCGCCGGAGGACCCGCCGAGCTCCTGTTCGTCCTCCGTGCCGGCCATTTCACTCTCCCGCCGGGGGTCTCTCCGGCCGTTGCTGTCGCCCCAAACGGTCACACTACCAACGCTTCGTCGCCGCCCGGATGACGGTCGGGCCCGCCGGCCGGACGCGGCCGTCCGTCAGGGCGCGGCGGGCCGCTGGTAGCCCGGCCCAACGGTGAGCGGCGCCGACGGCATCAGCGACTGGTCGACGTTCGAGGTGAAGCTCGTCTCGAGCCGCCCGATCTCGGCGCCGTCGGCCGGATCGACGAGGCGCACGGTCACGCCGTAGGGGCGGCCGGCGACGACGCCGGCGACCGGCGGGGAGTGCAGCATGAGCTTGGCGAGGCCGGCGCGGGCGATCTGCTCGGTGACGAGCGGCGCGCCGCCGGCCGGGTTCTCGAACGCCGTCACGATCCGCGTGCCGGCGGGGATGGTGCGGTCGACGCGGGCGACGAGGCCGTAGGTGACCTCGGCGATGCGGTAGTTGAAGACGAAGCCGCCGCCCTCGACCGCGAGATAGGGCGCCTCGCCGCGCTCGCCGTTTCCGCCGAACGGGGCGAGCCACTGGACGAGCCCCAGCAGCACGACGAGCGCCGCCGCGGCGGCGACGAGCGCGGCGGTGCGCCCGGCCGCGCCCATGCGCGGAAGGACGAGCGCGCCGGCGGACGTGATCGCAAGATCCATGTCGACCTCCTCGGTGCTGCGGACGGCGGCGGCCCGCGGCCGGACGCCACCGCGACTGTCCCGCGCGGCGGCGGCCGGTGTCAATTCCTCGGCGACGGCGGCGGGCGCCGGACGTAAGATCGCCGCCCGAGGATCGCGAGGGCCGCCGATGTCCGTGCCGTTCGAGGTCGCCTACGCCGCCCAGCAGGCGCTCAACGCCCTGCAGATCGCGGCGTTCTACGGCCTCCTCGCCTCGTCCTATGCCCTCGTCTACGGCGTCTCGCGGCGGATCAACTTCGCCTTCGGCGCCATCGCGACCTTCGGCGCGGCCACCGCCTTCAACGTCACCGTGCTGGCCGGCTTCCTGTGGCCGGTGGCGGCGGCGGTGGCGATCGGGCTCGCGGCGGTCTACGCGGTCGGCGCCGCCGCGCTCCTCGGCAGCGCGACCGAGCGCACGGTGATCCGGCCCGTCGCCGCCTATCCGGGGCTCTCGATGCTGGTCACCACCCTGGCGCTCGCGATCGCGCTCGAGGAGACGATCCGCATCGCCAACGGCAGCTTCGAGCGCTGGCTGCCGCCGGTCTTCCTCACCTCGCTCACCGTGCTCGAGGCGCCGGGCTTTCCGGTGCGGCTGACGGCGAGCCAGATCCTGGTGGTGCCGATCGCGATCACCGTGGCGGCGGCGCTGGTGCTGCTCATCCGCAACCACCCGTTCGGCCGGCTGTGGCGGGCCTGCTCGGAGGACCCGCGCATGGCGGCGCTGATCGGCGTCGACGTCGCGCGCGTCCGGGCGATCACCTTCGCGCTCGCCTCGGCGGCGGCCGGCAGCGCCGGCGTGCTGATGCTGATCGCCTACGGCAACGTCAACTTCCACACGAGCTTCCTCGTCGCCCTCAAGGCGCTGCTCGCGGCGGTCGCCGGCGGCATCGGCTCGGTCGGCGGCGCCTTCCTCGGCGGCGTGCTGCTCGCCCTCGTCGAGGTCGGCTGGACGACGGCGTTCGATTCGAACTGGCGCGACGTCGCCGTGCTGCTCGCGCTCATCGCGATGTTCGCGGTGCGGCCGGAGGGCCTCGTCCGCACCGACACGCGGCGCGACCACGCGCCCTGAGACGGCGATCGGCCGCCCCCTTTCCGAAGGCGTTCATTGATCCTTGGGACACGCCGGGCCACAGTCCGCCGATGAGCGGCCGGAAAGTGCCGCCGACGGGAGATTGCCGGGACATGCTCGACCGCTACGAGGCCGAGAAGGCCGAACGTCTCGCCTTTCTGCAGCGGCGCCTCGACCACGAGACGGACGGGCCGTCGCGGGCGGCGTTCGCCGGGGCGCTGTTCGGACGGGTGGCCGCCGAGGACATCGTCGCCTACGACGTCGACGACCTCGCCGCCTTCGTCGAGCAGGCGTGGGCCGGCCTCGCCGAGCGCGCGCCCGGCCGCCACCGGGTGCGGCTGATCGACCGCCGGCTGACGCAGCCGCGCGGGCCGGACCGGATCGTCACGGTCATCGAGATCTACAACGACGACATGCCGTTCCTGCTCGATTCGGCGATGGGCGAGCTGCAGGAGCGCGGCATCGAGATCCGCCTCGTCGCCCACCCGATCCTGGCGGTGGCGCGCGACGAGGCGGGCATGCTCGTCGCCTGCGAGGGGCTGGCCGAGGCGACCACCCGGCCGGGGCTCGCGCGCGAAAGCCTGATCACCATCCACGTGCCGCAGATCGTCGGCGACGAGGCGCGCGCCTCGCTCGCCGAGGGCCTCGACGCGACGATGGCCGACGTGCGCGCCGCGGTCACCGACTGGCGGGCGATGCGGACGCGCTTCGCCGAGGCGGCCGACGACTGGACGCGCGGCGCGCCGGCCGTCGATCCCGAGACGCTGGCCGAGGCGCGGGCCTTCGCCGCCTGGCTCGCCGACGACAACTTCACCTTCCTCGGCCTGCGCGAGTACGACTACCGCGGCGTGCAGGGCGACGCGGCGCTGGAACGGCGCGTCGACAGCGACCTCGGCATCCTGCGCGACCCGGCCGTGCGCGTCCTGAAGCGCGGCGACGACCTCGTGACGCTGACGCCGGAGATCCGCGCCTTCCTGCAGCGGCCGGACCCGCTGATCATCACCAAGGCGAACCAGCGCTCGCGCGTACACCGCCGCACCCACCTCGACTACATCGGGCTGAAGCGCTTCGGCGCCGACGGCACGCTCGCCGGCGAGGTGCGCCTCGTCGGCCTGTTCACCCACAGCGCCTACACCCGTTCGGTGCGGACGATCCCGGTGGTGCGCCGCAAGGTCGACGCGGTGCTCGCCCGCCAGGCCTTCGACCCGGCGAGCCATTCCGGCAAGGCGCTGCTCAACATCCTCGAATCCTACCCGCGCGACGAGCTGTTCCAGGCCGACCTCGCGACCCTCGCCGCCTTCTCGGTCGAGATCCTGGAGCTCGGCGAGCGGCCGCGCATCCGCGTGCTGCCGCGGCGCGACGAGTTCGACCGCTTCGTCTCGGCGCTCGTGTACCTGCCGCGCGAGCGGGCGACGTCCGACGTCGAGGCGCGCGTCTCCTCGGCGCTCGCCAAGGCCTACGAGGGCTGGGTCGCCGCCTGCACCACCACGTTCCCCGAGGGGCCGCTCGCCCGCCAGCACGTGATCGTCGGCCAGAGCGGCGGGGCGACGCCCGAGCCCGCGCGCGAGGCGCTCGAGGCCGAGATCGCCGGGCTCGTGCGCACCTGGTCGGACGCGCTGTCCGGCGCCATCTCGGCGAGCGCCGAGCGCGAGCACGCGGCGCTGCTGCTCGAGCGCTACGGGGCGGCGTTCGGCGCCGCCTACCGCGACACCTACACGGCCGCGGCGGCGGTCGAGGACATCCGCCTGCTCGAGCGGCTGAACGAGCGGCGCCGCCTCGCCGTGAACTTCGGGCGCCGCCCGGAGGACGCCGCCAATCGGGTGTCGCTGCGCCTCTTCAACGTCGCGGCGCCGATCCCGCTCTCCGACCGGGTGCCGGTGCTCGAGGCGATGGGCTTCCGCGTCGTCAACGAGCGCACCTTCCGCATCAACCCGGCCGCCGCCGCGCAGGTCTACCTGCACGACATGACGCTCGAGACCTCGTCCGGCGCGGCGATCGACCTCGAGGCGCTCGACGCGCCGCTCGAGGCGATGTTCATGGCGGTGTGGAACGGCGCCGCCGAGAGCGACGGCTACAATGCGCTCCTCGTCGCGACCGGCACCGGCTGGCGCGAGATCGCGGCGCTGCGCGCCCTCTCGCGCTACCTGCGGCAGGCGCGCATCCCCTACTCGCAGGACTACATGTGGGAGGCGATGGGGCGCAGCCCGGCGATCGCGGCGAAGATCGTGGCGCTGTTCCGCGCCCGCTTCGACCCCGACCTCGCGGGCGACCGGGCGGCCGCGGTGGCGGCGATCCGCGCCGAGATCGAGACCGCCCTCGACGGCGTCGCGAGCCTCGACGACGACACCATCCTCCGCCGCTTCGTCAACCTCGTCGAGGCGACGGTGCGGACCACCTTCTACACGACCGGGCCGGACGGCCGGCCGATCGAGACGCTGGCCTTCAAGCTCGACAGCCACGCCATCGACGACCTGCCGGCGCCAAAACCGTTCCGCGAGATCTGGGTCTACTCGCCGCGCGTCGAGGGCGTGCACCTGAGGTTCGGCAAGGTCGCCCGCGGCGGCCTCAGGTGGTCGGACCGGGCGCAGGACTTCCGCACCGAGGTGCTCGGCCTCGTCAAGGCGCAGCAGGTGAAGAACGCGGTGATCGTGCCGGTGGGCGCCAAGGGCGGCTTCCTGCCGAAGCGCCTGCCGCCGGCCGCCGCCGGGCGCGAGGCGTGGCTCGCCGAGGGCACCGAGGCCTACAAGATCTTCGTCTCGACGCTCCTGTCGATCTCCGACGACCTCGACGGCGACCGCGTCGTGCCGCCGGCCCGGGTGGTGCGCTACGACGGCGACGACCCCTACCTGGTGGTCGCCGCCGACAAGGGCACCGCCACCTTCTCCGACACCGCGAACGCCATCGCCGAGGCGCGCGGCTTCTGGCTCGGCGACGCCTTCGCCTCCGGCGGCTCGGCCGGCTACGACCACAAGAAGATGGGCATCACCGCCCGCGGCGCCTGGGAGGCGGTGAAGCGGCACTTCCGCGAGATCGACGTCGACATCCAGACGACGCCGTTCAGCGTCGTCGGCGTCGGCGACATGTCGGGCGACGTGTTCGGCAACGGCATGCTGCTGTCGCCGGCGATCCGGCTCGTCGCGGCGTTCGACCACCGCGACATCTTCATCGACCCCGACCCGGACATGGCGGCGAGCCTCGCCGAGCGGGTGCGCCTCTTCGCGCTCCCGCGCTCGAGCTGGCAGGACTACGACAAGGGCCTGATCTCGGCCGGCGGCGGGGTCTACCCGCGCAGCCTGAAATCGGTGCCGCTGTCGGCGGAGGCGCGCGCGCTCATCGGCCTCGACGAGCCGCACCCGACGCCGGCGGAAGTGATCGGCGCGATCCTCAGGGCGCCGGTCGACCTCCTGTGGTTCGGCGGCATCGGCACCTATGTGCGCGCCTCGACCGAGACCGACGCCGAGGCCGGCGACCGGGCGAACGACGCCGTGCGCATTCCCGCGAGCGCGCTCGGCGCCAAGGTGATCGGCGAGGGCGCCAACCTCGGCATGACGCAGCGCGCCCGCATCGAGGCGGCGCGCCGCGGCATCCGCCTCAACACCGACGCGATCGACAACTCGGCCGGCGTCAACACCTCCGACCTCGAGGTCAACATCAAAATCGGCCTTTCGACGCCGGTGCGCGACGGCCGCCTCGACCGCCCCGGCCGCGACGGGCTGCTCGCGGCGATGACCGACGACGTGGCGGCGCTGGTGCTGCGCAACAACTACCTGCAGACCCTCGCGCTCTCGCTCGCCGAGCGGCGGGCGCCGGAGAGCCTCGGCTTCGACCGCCGGCTGATGCAGGTGCTCGAAGGCCGCGGCCTGCTCGACCGGGCGCTCGAGTTCCTGCCCGACGGGGCGGCGCTCGCCGAGCGCGCGCGCACCGGGGCCGGGCTGACGCGGCCGGAGTTCGCGGTGCTGCTCGCCTACGCGAAGAACGTGCTGTCGGACGACCTCGTCGCCTCGACGGTGCCGGACGACGCCTATCTCGGCGCCGAGCTCAGCGACTACTTCCCCGCGGCGATGCGCGACCGCTTCCCCGACGCCATCGCCGGCCACCGGCTGCGCCGCGAGATCATCGCGACGATGATGGCGAACTCGCTGATCAACCGCGGCGGGCCGGCCTTCGCGGTGCGCCTCGCCGACGAGACCGGCGCCGACATCGCGACCATCGCGGCCGCCTTCGCGGCGGCCTTCGACAGCTACCGGATGGGCGAGCTCAACGCCGCCGTCGACGCGCTCGACAACCGTGTGCCGGGCGCGGTGCAGCTCGAGCTCTACGCCGCGATCCAGGACATGCTGGTGAGCCGGACGACGTGGTTCCTGCGCAACGTCGCGCTGGCGCGCGGGCTCGAGCCGACGGTCGGGCGGTTCCGCGCCGGCGTCGACGCGATCGGCGCGGCGCTCGAGGAGCTGCTGCCGGCCGACTATGCGGCGCAGCGCTCGGCGCGCGCCACCGAGCTCGCCCAGAAGGGCGTGCCGGGCGAGCTCGCGCTGCGGCTCGCCGGCCTGCAGGCGCTGGCGCTGGCGCCCGACGCGGTGGTCATCGCCGAGGCGACGAGCCTCTCGGTGGAGCGGGTGGGGGCGACGCTGTTCGCGCTCGCCGAGCACTTCCGCATCGACCAGATCGTCGCCGGCGCCAAGGCGATCGTCGTAACCGACCACTACGAGCGGCTCGCCATCGACCGGGCGATCGACCGGCTGACGGTGGCGATCCGCGGCGTCGCCGGCCAGGCGGCGGCGCTCGGCGACGGCGGCGCGGCGGCAGTGGAGGCGTGGGCGGCGGCGCACCCGGAGGCGGCGCGCGTGCTCGCCGCCGTGTCGGAGATCGTGACCTCGGGCCTGACGCTCGCCAAGCTGACCGTGGCGGCGAGCCTCCTCGGCGACCTCGGCGCGGGCGGCAAGTAGGCCGCCGCCCCCTCCCCTCCGCCGGCCGGAACCGGCCCCCGAAAAAGAAAAAGGGCCGCTCGCGAGGCGAACGGCCCAAGTCTAGGGAGGAAACGCCCAAGGAGGGCAGGCAGTACGACGAAGCGCCGTACTGCACCGCCACAAGATGCCTGTGCAGTGCAGCACGGTCAACCCCATTCGCTGGTGGGGTTTTCCCTTCATCCGCGTGTGATGCGCTCCTGCCGCGGCATGGCGAGACGCCATCAAACCATTGATCTTATTAATTTTTTCGACCGAAACGCGACCGCCGAAGAGCTCCGCTTCGGCCGGGTGCGCCCCTCAACGCATGTCCGACATGCGGCCCGCGCATGGCGCCCGGCCCCTCAGCGCCGGGTGACGAGCAGGATGCCGACGGCGATCGGGACGACGCCGGCGAGGTCGAGCAGCGGCACCGCCTCGCCGAGGATCACCCAGCCGAACAGGAGGCCGAGCGGCGGCATCAGGAAGTGCAGCGCGCTCGCCGCCGTGGCGCTGCGGCTGCCGAGCAGGTGGAACCAGATCGCGTAGCAGCCGATCGAGATGGCGAACACCATGTAGGCGAAGCCGCCGGCGAGCGCGGGCGTCATCCGAATCGCCGCCGGGTCCTCGAGGAGGAGCGCCGCCGGCAGAATCAGCACGCCGCCGGCGAGGCTCTGCACGCCGTTGCCGACCCACAGCCCGCCCCCGGGCGCGAGGCGCTTGAACATCACCGTGCCGACGACGAGGGCGAGGAGCCCGCCGACGACGAGGATCGTGCCGTGCAAGTCCTCCAAGCCTCCGCCGAGGCGCGAGCGCAGCACCAGGGCGACGCCGACGAAGCCGAGGGCGAGGCCCGCGACCTTGCGCCAGGTCAGCCGCTCGCCGAGGACGCCGGCGGCGAGCAGCGCGACGAGGATCGGGTTCGTCGAGACGATGACGGCCGCGAAGCCGGACGACACGGTGACCATGCCGCTCCAGCTGAGGCCGAGATAGACGGCGTTGTTCATGGCGCCGAGCAGGACGAGCGAGGCGAGGTCGCGCCGGGTCAGCCGCGGCCGGCCGTCGACGGCCCAGGCGACGCCGATCATCAGCGCGCCGGCGAGCGCGAAGCGCGCGGCGAGGAGAAAGAGCGGCGGGCAGTCGACGAGGGCGATCTTCGCCGCCGCGAAGGCCGAGCTCCACAGCAGGCAGAACAGGACGATCAGCAGAAGCCCGCCGTCGAGCCGCACGCCGGCCGCCTTCCTCGTCGCGATGTCGGCGCTCGTCATCGGATGCTCCCTCGATCGTGCCGAACGATAGCCGCCGCCGGAGCCATTTGAAAATCGAATGTTTCGATGCTATGCAGTGGATGTGCGCATGATCGGCGGTGCCGGAATGTTCGATCTCGACCTCCTGAAGAGCTTCGTCTCGGTGGCCGACGCCGGCGGCTTCACCCGCGCCGGCGAGCGGCTGAACCGCACCCAGTCGACGGTGAGCCAGCAGATCCGCCGCCTCGAGGACGCCGTCGGGCGGCCGCTGTTCGTGCGCGACGCCAAGCGCGTGGCGCTGACCGAGGACGGCGAGCGGCTGCTCGGCTACGCCCGCCGCCTGCTGGCGCTCGCCGAGGAGGCGAAGACCGCCGTCGGCGGCCCCGGCCGCGTCGACGTGGTGCGCCTCGGCATCCCGGACGACTTCGCCGTCGAGGCGCTGACGGAGGCGGTCGCCGCCTTCGCCCGCGAGGCGCCGGCCTGCCGGCTCGAGGTGCGCTGCGGGATGAGCTGCGACCTGCGGGCCGGGCTCGCGCGCGGCGAGTTCGATCTCGTGCTGGCGAAGCGCGAGCCGGCCTCGGGGCCGGCCTTCGCGGCCTGGGGCGAGCGCCTCGTGTGGATCGCCGGGCGCGACCACGCGCCGGCCGAGCTCGACCCGGTGCCGCTCGTCGCCTTTCCGCAGGGCTGCATCTACCGCGACCGCGCCGTGCACGCCCTCGAGCGGGCCGGCCGGCGCTGGCGCGTCGCCTACGAGAGTCCCAACCTGATGGGCATCCAGGCGGCGATCGCCGGCGGGCTCGGCATCGCCCTCCTCTCCGACCGCGCCGTGCGGGCCGGCCACCGCGTGCTCGGCCGCGGCGACGGGCTGCCGGACATTCCGCCGACCGAGCTCGCGATCCTGATCGGGCCGGAGGCGCCGGCGGAGGCCCGCCGCCTCGCCGGCACCATCGCCGGCTTCTGCAGCGGCGCCGCCGCCGTCGCCGCCTGACGGCCCCCGCCTCGACGGCGGCCCCCTCGCCGCGCCACACTGCCGCCGGACAGAATCAAGCGAGTCGGGAGGCGGGCATGGACGCGCGGCCGGAGACGGCGGAGGCGTGCATCGACTGGTTGCGGCAGCACCAGATCGACGAGGTCGAGTGCATCGTTCCCGACATGAACGGCATCATGCGCGGCAAGATCGTGCCGCGTGAGGATTTCATCCGGGCTTTTTCCGGCGGCGGGCTGCGCCTGCCGGAGCACGTGCTGATCCAGGGCGTGACCGGCGACGCCGTCGACGACACCCGCGTCGCCGCCGAGATCGACCAGGACATCCGCGCCGTGCCGGACGTGCGCTCGATCCGCCTGGTGCCGTGGTACCGGCTGCCGACGGCGCAGGTGATCTGCGACTGCGTGTTCCTCGACGGCGCGCCGGTCGACTACGCGCCGCGCTCGGTGCTCCGGCGGGTGCTCGCGGCCTACGCCGAGCGCGGGCTGACGCCGATCGTGGCGCCGGAGGTCGAGTTCTACCTCGTCGGCAAGTCGGGCGACCCGGACCTGCCGCTCACCGTGCCGCCGGGGATTTCCGGCCGGGCGGAATCCGGCCGCCAGGCCTACGGCATCGAGGCGGCGAACGAGTTCGACCCGGTGGTCGAGGACATCTACGCCTTCGCCGAGGCCTCGCGCATCGAGATCGGCACGATGGCGCACGAGGCGGGGCCGGCGCAGCTCGAGATGAACTTCCGCCACGGCGACCCGCTCGAGCTCGCCGACCAGACCTTCCTGTTCAAGCGGACGGTGCGCCAGGCGGCGCTGCGGCACGACATGTACGCGACGTTCATGGCGCAGCCGCACATGAACGAGCCGGGCTCGGCGATGCACATCCACCAGTCGGTGGTGCGCACCGCCGACGGGCGCAACATCTTCGCCACCGCCGACGGCGGCGACCTGCCGGCGCTCGGCCACTTCATCTCCGGCCTGCAGCGGCACGCCCCGACGGCGATGCCGCTGTTCTGCCCGAACGTCAATTCCTACCGCCGCATCCGCCTCGAATCCGACGCGCCGATCAACGTCCACTGGGGGCGCGACAACCGCACCTGCGGCCTCCGCGTGCCCGACAGCCCGCCCGACTCGCGCCGCATCGAGAACCGCATCGTCGGCGCCGACGCCAACCCCTATCTCGCCATCGCCGCGACGCTCGCCTGCGGCCTCCTCGGCCTCGAGGAGGCGCTGGAGCCGCAGCCGGTGGTGGCGATCGACGCGCACACCCTGCCCTTCGCGCTGCCGCGCCACCTGCACGACGCGCTCCTCGCCTTCGGCGACGCGGCGCCGCTGCGGCGCGCCCTCGGCAGCCGCTTCGTCGACGCCTTCGTCGAGGTCAAGACCTTCGAGTGGCGGCTCTACAACCGGGTGATCTCGAGCTGGGAGCGCGAGTACCTCTTGATCAACGTCTGAGCCGCGCCGCCGCGGGAGATCCCCGCGGCGGCGCCGGCCGGCGGTCAGGCCGTCAGTTGGGCGACGTGGTCCTTCGCGTAGGTCTCGACCGAGCGCGGCGGCGCGCCGGTCAGCGTCGCGACCGCGTCGGTGACGCGCGCGGTCCAACCCTCGCGCACGGGGTAGAAGATCGAGGCGAGGAATGTCGCGTAGGCCTCCGGCACGCCGGCGCCGGTGAGGATGGCGACGAAAGCCGCGTCGTCGATCGCCTGGTAGGCGACCGGCTTGCCGAGCACGGCCGAGAGGATCGCCGCCGCGTCGGCATAGCCGAGCGCCTCCGGCCCGGTGAGGTCGAAGGCGCGGCCGTCGAAGCGGTCGGTCGTGAGCGCGGCGGCGGCGCAGGCCGCGATGTCGCGCGCATCGATGAAGCTCGACTTGCCCGCGCCCGCCGGCACCGCGATCACGCCGTGGTCGATGCCGGACTTCCAGAAGGTGTGGAAGTTGTCGGCGAACCAGTTCGGCCGGAGGACCACCCAGGGCGTGCCCGAACGCTCGAGGGCGAGCTCGGCTTGGCGGTAGGGGATGCCGTCGTCGGCGTCGGCGCCGAGCACGCTGAGGAAGACCACCTTGACCTTGCGGGCCGCCGCGGCCGCGATGAGCGGGAGCAGCAGCTCGGCGATCGCGAGGCTGCCCGTCGGCAGCATGACGAAGGCGCGGTCGACGCCCTCGAAGGCGGGCCCGAAGGTCGCCGGATCGGCGATGTCGAAGACGACGCTCTCGGCACCGGCGACCGGGGTGCCCGCGCGCGACGCCGCCTTGACCGCCTCGCCCTTGGCGACGAGCGCCGCGACGAGCGGCCGGCCGATGTTGCCGGTGGCGCCGACCACGAGAATCTTGCCTGCCATCACATTGCTCCTTAGTATCATATGGAAACCATATTTCCGGTCGATACCTAGCGCTATCGCGGTCGGCGCGAAAGAGAGCACTCCCGGGTCACGTGGTTTCCGCGGCGAAACCGGGCGCAGATCGAGGACGGAGACGATGCACGCCTACGACGTCTACGAGGAGCGCTGCCCGACGCGGCTGGTGCTCGACCGGCTCGCCGACAAGTGGGCGCTGCTGATCCTCGACCGGCTGGAGACGGGCCCGGTGCGCTTCAACCAGCTCCGCCGCGACATCAAGGGCGTGTCGCAGAAGGTGCTGTCGCAGACCCTGAAGAAGCTCGAACGCGACGGGCTCGTCTCCCGCGCCGTGTTCGCCACCGTGCCCGTCACCGTCGAGTATGCGCTGACGCCGCTCGGCCGGACGCTGACCGAGACGGTGGCGGCGCTCGCCCACTGGGCCGAGCGCAACATGGACGCGGTGCTCGCCGCGCAGGCGGCCTACGACGGCTCGGCCGCGACGCGCTGAGGCGCCGCCTCAAGCGACCTTGTCGTGCTTCGGCGGCGTCTCGACGAGGGTCGGCCGGCCGTGGTGGTGGCGGCCGATCTCCTCGAGGTTGACGCCCTTGGTCTCGATGCGGAACGTCCAGGTGACCACCGCCCCGAGGATCGAGGCGACGACGAGGCCGTAGAGCAGCGCCTGCTGGCCGATGTCGGCGAGAAGGATCGGGAACAGGAAGGCGGTCGTCACCGCGCCGATCTTGCCGACGGCGGCGGCGAAGCCGGCGCCGACGCCGCGCGCGTGCGTCGGGAACACCTCGCCGGCGATCAGGTAGGTCTGCGCGTTCGGGCCGATGTTGGTCATGAAGTTGAACAGCATGAAGCCGATGTAGATCAGGAACATGCTCATGCCGCCCTCGTAGTAGGCGGAGAACGAGGCGAGCAGCAGGCCGGCGGCGCAGCCGAGGAAGCCGAACACCTGCAGCGGGATGCGGCCGACCCGGTCGGACATCGCGATCGCCCCGACGATGCCGACGATGAGCAGCACGTCGATGAACGCCGCCCCCTCGGCGGCGAGGAGGTCGTTCTGGATGAGGTCGGCGAGGTTGCGGACCTGCTCCGTCTCGTGGCCGATCGCCGCGGCGAGGATCGTCGGCGTGAAGATGCCGATGCCGTAGGTCGAGAGGTCCTGCAGGAACCACGGGATCGAGGCGAGGATGGTGGCGCGCCGGCCCCTGCCGGTGAACAGCGAGCGGAAGCCGCGCACCTCGCCCTCGGCGCCGGGATGGAGCGGCTCGCGGGCGAGCTCGACGGTCGAGGGATAGGCGGGCTTGCGCTGCAGCAGGCGCTTCGTCTCGCGCTCGGCCTCGGCGATGCGGCCGCGCGCGACGAGCCAGTGCGGGCTCTCGGTGACGTAGAAGCGCCCGGTGAGGACGACGATCGCCGGGATGATCGCCGCCGCGTACATCCACCGCCACGCCGTCACGTCGGGGATCGCCGAGAGCACGAGGTAGCCGACGGCGGTGCCGAACAAGGCGCCGATCGCCTGGAAGGCGAAGGCGCCGAGCACCAGCCGGCCGCGCGAGTTGCTCGGAATGCTCTCCGAGATGACGAGGTGCGCCGTCGGGTAGTCGCAGCCGAGGGCGAGGCCGACGCCGAACAGGAAGACGACGAGCCACGGGAAGCTCGGGCTGAACGTCAGGAGCACGAGGAAGAGGATGAAGATCGCCATTTCGGCGATGAACATCAGCTTGCGGCCGACCTGGTCGGCGAGGCCGCCGAGGAACAGCGCCCCGACGAGGATGCCGGCGAGCGAGGCGGCGCCGACCATGCCGTGCTCGACCGAGCCGAGGGCGAACTCCTTGGAGATCAGCGGCAGCGCGACGCCCGTCATGAACACGACGAGGCCCTCGAAGAACTTGCCGGCGGCGGCGAGCCCCCAGATCCGCCACTGCATCGGCGTCATCGGCGTGGTGGCGACGCGCGTGCCGTCGGCCCACAGCGGCGTCTCGTCGAGATAGGCCTGGACCGACCTGGTGTGCCGCTCCTCGCCCCGTCCGCCCGCATGCTGCGCGTTCATCGACCGCCCCGCCGTCCTCGCCGCGCCGCACGGGCGCACACACTTCGCGGCCGGACGATGACGCCCGCCCATGAAGCGACCGTGACGGCCGCCGATCCAGCATACCGGTGGGCCGCGGCGGCGGCGGCCCGCCCATTGACCGCCTCCCGGCGCGGCGTGCTACCACCTTGGGCCGTCGCCGGCGTGGCGGCACAAAAAGGAAGACCAGGGACGATCATGGCCGGCAACCTGACCCTCGAGAAGCTCAGAACCCTCGTCGACGCCGACGAGATCGACACCGTGGTCGTCGCCTTCGTCGACATGCAGGGCCGCCTCACCGGCAAGCGCATGGCCGGACGCTACTTCTGCGAGAAGGCCTACGTCGAGACGCACGCCTGCAACTATCTCCTCGCCACCGACATCGACAACGAGACGGTGGCCGGATACGCCGGCGCGAGCTGGAACCGCGGCTACGGCGACTTCGTGCTGAAGCCCGACCTCGACACCCTGCGCCTCACCCCCTGGCTGCCGGGCACCGCCCTCGTGATCTGCGACGTGCTCGACCAGCACGGTGCCGACGTCCCCTATTCGCCGCGCGCCATGCTGAAGCGGCAGATCGCCCGGATCGCCGAGAAGGGCTGGACCGCGGCGCTCGCCTCCGAGCTCGAGTTCTACATCTTCAAGGAGACCTTCGAGGAGGCCGCGCGCAAGCGCTACCGCGACATGCAGACGGCGGGCTGGTTCATCGAGGACTACTCGGTGCTGCAGACGACGCGCGAGGAGCCGTTCATGCGCGCCATCCGGCGCGGCCTCGAGGGCGCCGGCATCCCGGTCGAGAACTCCAAGGGCGAGTGGGGCCCGGCGCAGTCCGAGATCAACGTGATGTATGCCGAGGCGCTGGAGATGGCCGACCGCCACGCCATCCTCAAGAACGGCATGAAGGAGATGGCCTACCAGCACGGCTGCTCGATCACCTTCATGTCGAAGTGGCGCTACGACCTCGCCGGCAGCTCGGCCCACATCCATGCGAGCCTGTGGGACGCCAAGACGAAGACGCCGCTCTTCCACGACCCGGCCGCGCCGCACGGTATGTCGACGCTGTGCCGGCAGTTCCTCGCCGGCCAGCTCGCCCACGCCCGCGCCATCACCTATTTCCTCGCCCCCTACATCAACTCCTACAAGCGCTTCCAGGCCGGCACCTTCGCGCCGACCAAGGCGGTGTGGAGCGTCGACAACCGCACCGCCGGCTTCCGCCTATGCGGCGAGGGCAAGTCGCTGCGCGTCGAGTGCCGGATGCCGGGCGGCGACGTGAACCCCTACCTCGCCTTCACCGCGCTCCTCGCCGCCGGCCTCGACGGCATCGAGAAGGGCATGGAGCTCGAGCCGGTGCAGGAGGGCGACAACTACGGCAAGGCCGAAGCCCGCGACATTCCGAAGACGCTGCGCGAGGCGATCGCCACGCTCGAGAGCTCGGAGATGCTGCGCGCCGCCCTCGGCGAGGACGTCGTCGAGCACTACCTGCACACCGCCCGCTGGGAGCAGCTCGAGTACGACCGGCGGGTGACCGACTGGGAGCTCTGGCGCGGCTTCGAGCGCTACTAGCAACGGCCGGCCGCGGGTCGCGACCCGCGGCCGGCCCGGGACCGGAGGCGCCGATGAACGGGCTGTCGGGACGGCAGCAGGAGATCCTCGGGCTCGCCCGCGGTCTCGGCCGCGTCGGCGTCGACGACCTCGCCGCGCGCTTCGGCGTGACGCCGCAGACGATCCGCAAGGACCTCAACGAGCTCTGCGACCAGCGCTTCCTGTCGCGGGTGCACGGCGGCGCGGTGATCGCCTCGGGCGTCGAGAACGTCGGCTACGAGGCGCGCCGCTTCATCGCCATGGAGGAGAAGCGGGCGATCGGCCAGGCCGCCGCGGCCCTCATCCCCGACAACTCCTCGCTCTTCCTCAACATCGGCACGACCACCGAGGAGGTGGCGCGGGCGCTGCAGGACCACCAGGGCCTGCTCGTCATCACCAACAACCTCAACGTCGCCAACTTGCTCTACCGCCATCCGAAGATCGAGGTGATCGTCGCCGGCGGGCCGGTGCGCCGCTCGGACGGCGGCGTCATCGGCGCGGCGGCGGTCGACTTCATCCGCCAGTTCAAGGTCGACCACGCCGTCATCGGCACCTCGGCGATCGACGAGGACGGTGCGCTGCTCGACTTCGACTACCGCGAGGTGCGCGTCTCGCAGGCGATCATCGAGAACGCCCGCAAGGTGGTGCTCGTCGCCGACCGGTTGAAGTTCGAGCGCTCGGCGCCGATCCGCATCGGCCACGTCGCCGACATGGACGCCTTCGTGACCGACCGGCTGGTCTCGCCGGCCTTCGGCGACATCTGCCGGATGCACGGCGTCGAGGTCGTCGAGGCGCTCGCCGACGCGCCGGCCGAGCCGGAGCCCGCCGGGGAAGCCTGACGCCTCAGCGGCGGACGAGCCGCCGCCAGAACCGCCGGAGGCGGGCGCCGAGGCTCATGTCGAGCGGCCGGCGCTTGCGGCGCGCGGTCAGCCGGCTCGTGCCGGGAACGTAGTTCGTCTTGGAGATCACGCGGAGCACGACGTCTCGGGCCGCCGGCTCGAGGGTCGGGAAGCGCTTCGAATCGGCCACCGCGTCGCGGAAGTCGCTGCGCTCGGCGGCGCTCAGCGCATCGAGCGACGGCAGGAACGGGCGCTTCGGCGGCGGTGTCCGCGCCGCGTCCGGCAGGCGCGGGCCGGGGCTCGCCGCGGCGAGGGCGTCGACCTCCGCCTGGTAGCGCTCGGCGAGGAAGCGCCACTGCTCCGGCGTCAGGTACTGCGCCGGGCGCTGAGCGAGGCCGGTCTGCAGCGCCGCGAGCTCGCACGCCGAGCAGATCCGCCCGAGCGGCACCGCCTTGTGGACGCCGTCGACCGACCGGCCGCTACCACGATCGACTGCGATGCCGGCCGCGGTGAGGCGGCCGGCGACGGCGCGCACCGCCTCGACCGCCGTCCAGTGCGGCGTGGTGTTGACGGGCCTCAGGGTCGCCGGGTCGCAGCGCTCGAGCAGCGCCTGGTCGAGGCCGAGCGCGTCGAGGGCGTCGGGAATGAGCTCGCCGCCGACGAGCGAGCGGGGATCGAGGGCGCGGATGCGCACGTTCGGCCACCCGACGATCGAGGCCCAGCGCTCGATCGGCAGCTCGGCCTTCGCCATCTCGCGCGCGACGACGCGCTCGAAGAAGGCGTCGAAGTCGGCGAGGTTCTCGCCGGACTTGGTGAGCTGGCTGTACTTGGAGGGCACCAGGCGCGTGAAGTCGCGCACATAGACGAAGACCTTCGCCTCGTGCGGCTTGAGCGACGCGACCAGGCGCTTGATCGGGCGACGGCGCAGCACGTCGAACGCCTCGGTGCTGATCAGGGCCGCCGCGTCGCCGTTCGCCTTGGCGAAGGCGGAGAGCTCGGCGATCAGCCCCGTCTTGAACTCGCCGCGCCGCGCCGCGTGAGCGATCTCGTGATGGCCGCTGTTCGAGATGCCGATGTCCGGATAGAGCACGCCGGCCTCGGCGAGAACATCGGCGTTCAGGCGGAAGAACCGCTGCAGGGTGGTGCTGCCGGTCTTGTGGACGCCGATGTGGATGTAGAACATCTACGATAGACCTTGCGAACGGACCGACCAGCGTCGACGCTGGTCTCTAAGCGGTCGAGAGACGTTCGGCAACACAATGTCGCAGCGCAGGGTTCCCGGCGCGGCGTCTTGATGCTGCAGTGCGAAAGACGTATCGACTGTGTCCGGGGCCGACCGCCGCCGCCAAGGGAGCCGACCTTTGTCCGAGAGGCCTTCGAGCGACCACCCGGCCGAGACGTTCGCCGCCGTTCGGCGCATCGTCGAGGAGAGCTACCGCAACGTCGTGCTGGTGCTGCAGGGCGGCGGCGCGCTCGGCTCCTACCAGTCCGGCGTGGTCGAGGAGCTCGACGACGCGGGGATCCACGTCAACTGGGTCTCGGGCATCTCGATCGGGGCGATCAACGCGGCGATCGTCGCCGGCAACCCGCCCGGACGGCGCGTCGAGATGATGCGGGGGTTCTGGGAGGAGGTGACGAGCCGCGTCGAGTGGCCGTGGCTGCCGCCGAGCGACGATGCGCGCGCCCTGCTCAACCAGATGTCGTCGCTGTCGTCGGTGATGCTCGGCCAGCCGGGCTTCTTCACGCCGCGCTTTCCGCCGCCGACGATGATGCCGGCGGGCGGCCGCGAGGCGACGAGCTTCTACGACACGGCGCCGCTGAAGGCTTCGCTCGAGGCCTATGTCGACTTCGACTACCTGAACCACGGGCCGGTGCGCCTGTCGGTCGGCGCCGTCAACGTGCGCTCGGGCAACTTCGTCTATTTCGACTCGACCGAGCGGCGCATCCTGCCGGAGCACATCATGGCCTCCGGCGCGCTGCCGCCGGGCTTCCCGGCGGTGGAGATCGAGGGCGAGCTCTACTGGGACGGCGGCCTCGTCTCCAACACGCCGCTGTCCTACGTGCTCTCCAACCTCGCCGGCGCGGCGACGCTGATCTTCCAGGTCGACCTGTTCAGCGCCCGCGGGATCGAGCCGCGCTCGCTCGGCGACGTGCAGGAGCGGCAGAAGGAGATCCAGTTCTCCAGCCGCACCCGCTTCAACACCGACGTCTTCCGCGTCTTCCAGGACCTGCGCCACCGCGTCGACGCGCTGCTCGACCGCCTGCCGCCGGAGATCGCGGCGACGCCGGAGGCGCTGGCGCTCGCCGACTGCCGGCGGACGGCGACCGTGAACATCATGCACCTCATCTACCGGCGCGAGCTGTTCGACCGCGAGTTCAAGGACTACGAGTTCTCGCGCAACACCATGATCGACCACTGGAAGGCCGGCGGCGACACCGCCCGCCGGACGCTCCGCCACGCCGACTGGTTCACCCCGCCGGCGGAAGAGGCCGGGGTGAAGACCAACGACGTCTGGCGCGACGCCAAGGACTGATCCGCCCGACGGAACCACCCTGCCGGCCGTCGCGGCCGGCGCCACAACGGGAGAGCGCCTTGATCAGCGAAGACGAGATCCGCCGCCGCGCCTTCGCCATGCCGCTGACCTCGCCGGCCTATCCGCCGGGCCCGTACCGGTTCACCAACCGCGAGTTCATGATCATCACCTACCGCACCGATCCGGCGGCGCTCGCCGCCGTGGTGCCGGCGCCGCTGGCGATCGGCGATCCGATCGTGAAGTACGAGTTCATCCGCATGCCGGACTCGAACGGCTTCGGCGACTACACCGAATCGGGCCAGGTGATCCCGGTCACCTACGAGGGCGTCGCGGGCAGCTACGTCCACGCCATGTATCTCGACGACGGGCCGCCGATCCTCGGCGGGCGCGAGCTCTGGGGCTTTCCGAAGAAGCTCGCGACGCCGCGCCTCGCGGTGGAGAAGGAGACGCTGGTCGGCACCCTCGACTTCGGCTCGGTGCGCGTCGTCACGGCGACGATGGGCTACAAGTGCCTCGACGTCGCCGAGGCGGCGGTGATGCCGGGCCTCACCGCGCCGAACTTCCTCCTGAAGATCATCCCGCACGTCGACGGGACGGCCAGGGTGTGCGAGCTCGTGCGCTACACGATGCAGGACATCGTCTTCAAGGGCGCCTGGACGGGCCCCGCCGACATCGAGCTGTTCCGCCACGCCCTCGCCCCGGTCGCCCAGCTGCCGGTGCTCGAGGTTCTGGGCGCCACCCACATCCTGGCCGACCTCACCCTCGGCCTCGGCGAGGTGGTGCACGACTACCTGGCGTGAGGGGGGCTCCATTTGACTCGTGCACGGACGGTTCCGATATAGTTCGGGCCTGAAAGGGCCTGTCGGCTGCCCGAAAGGATGCGCCGTGCTCCCCTACGCCACGCCCGCCGAGCGGCGCGCCGCCGCGATCGAACGAACGAAGGCGGCCGTCGCGGCCCTGGCCGCCGTCGGCGTCGAGGCGCGCGTGGTCGGCTCGCTGGCGTCCGGCGAGTTCATGCCGACCTCCGACGTCGACCTTCTCGTCACGCGCTGTCCCCGCGACCTGAAATACTCGATCGAAGGAACGGTCGAGGATATCCTCGGCGACATCGCGTTCGACGTGCTCTACTTGGAGGAGGTGCGCCCCGAACGGCGCGACGAGCTTCTCCGGCACTCGGCCGATGCCCGCCGGATTTCCTGACATCGCTGCCGAGCTTTCCCAGATCGCGGAGGAAGCCGCGACGCTCGGTCGAGCCGTCGAGGTCGATCTCGGCGCCGCCGGCCTGACGTCCCGCGAGGCCGACTGGCTGTTCACGCAGGGCCTCGCGGCCGGAGTAGAAAACGTCTACAGCGGCTGCGAGCGCGTCATGGTGCTGCTCGCCAAGACGGTCGACGGAGAGCCGGTCGCCAAGGACGACGGCTGGCACCGGGCGCTCCTCGGCCGTCTCGCGCAGCCTCGACTCGGCGGCCGCGGACCCGTGATCACCGCGGAGCTGTTCCACGCACTCGACGAACTGCGATCGTTCCGGCATCGACGGCGGAACACCTACGGCCTGCAGCTCGACCGCGACAAGGTCGTCGAGCGCGCCCGAATGGCCGCCCCGACCGTTGCCCGCTTCGGCGCGGAAGTGGAGGCATTCCTGAAGGAATGGCCACGAACCGCGCGGCCCGAGGACTGATCGGCCCTCCGACCCTCAGAACGCGTAGCCGAAGGCGGCGATCTCGGGGGCGTACCATTCGGCGACGAGGTCGCGCAGGCGGTCGTCGTAGTAGCTGCGGTAGCCGGCCTCCTTGCTGGTGCGGTTGAGCCGCGGCAGCGCGGTGCGGCCGGCGAGGCCGAGGCGGTCGAGCACGCCGGAGAAGTCCGCGTCGAGGCGCTCGTAGGCGCCGACGAAGTCGACCGCGACGGCGCCGTCGACGGTGTAGAGCTCGTAGTTGTCGACATAGGCGCGCCGGGCGTTCGCCATGAACTCCGCGAAGCTCGGCTTCGGATCGAGCTTGCGCGTCTTGAAGCGATACCAGGAGACCTGGCGGTCCCACGGATTGCGGTCGAAGGTGAACTTGAAATAGGAGGCCCAGACGGCCTCGCCGAGATAGGCCTTCACCCGCCAGGCCGGCATGTGCTCGTAGTAGCCGATTGAGGGGTGGTAGTAGCGCTCCGGCCGGAGCAGCAGGCGCTTCAGGAGCGGGCGCTTCGGAACGAGCGGGTGGCTCAGGCGGAAATTCTGCGCTTTGCGTTCGCCCTCGAACTCGCGCACGATCTCCTCGCTCGCCGGGGTGATCACGTCGTCCGGGCCACAGAGCGTCGACAGCGCCGCCTCGATCGAGGAGGAGGCGGTCTTCTTGGTCTTGATGTAGATGAAGCGGTGCAGGTGCGAGACGATCATCCGTGCTCTCTCGGGGCCGTTTCGGCCCGGTCGACGACCCGCCTTCTAGCGGATCGACGCGGCGCCGTCATGGCCGTCGGCCGCGGCGTCGGCCCGCAGCGGCGCGGGGGCTCCCGCCGCCGGGGGCCGGCTTGACGCTGTCGCGGCCGATCCGCCACCTCGTCCGCTGGCTCGGGACGCACGATCCGGGCGCCGTCGAGCGCTGGCGGGCGGCGGACTTCGGCCTCGCCCTCGTCGTCACGATCCTGGTCGCGGGGGTCACCAACGCCTATTTCGGCTTCGGCCTCGCGGTGCCCTTCCCGATGTTCGCCGGCCTCGTCGCCGGCAACATGCTGTACCTGCTGACGCCGGCACGGGCGGATCGCGAGCTCGGCCAGCTCGCCGGGCTCGCCGCCGTGATGATCGGCTGGATCCTACTGATCGCCGCGCTCGACCCGACGGCCTGGCCGAACGGGCTCGTGGCGCTGAAGCTCATGATGGTGCCGCTCACCTTCGTCGCGCTCTATGTCCGCCGCTACGGGCCGCAGGCGCAGTCGATCGGCATCGCCGCGTTCATCGCCGCGCTGATGACGGCGACGCTCGACCCGAACCGCCACGAGGCGCTGCTGTTCGCCGTCGCCGCCGCGGAGGGGGCGGTGATCGCCATCGCCGTGCGCATGGCGCTGCACCGGCAGCGTGCGCTCGCCGGCTTCACCACCACCGTGTCGGCCGAACGGACGGCGGTCGCGACCACCCTGAACGCGCTCGGCAACGCGCTCGCCACCGCGGCGACGCCCGGCGGCCACGCCGCCGACGCGGCGGCGGCGCGGCTCCGGGCGATCCGCACGGCGGCGGCGACGGCGCTGCGCGAGGCGCCGTCCGAGCGGCTGCGCATCGACGTCTCCAAGAGCCTGCTGCTGCGCATGGAGATCGGCGCGGCGCTCGCCGCCGACCGCATCGCCGAGGCGGTCGGCGGCGGGCCGCTGCCGAGCGCGGTGCGCGACGCGATGCTGGGCGCCGTGCGCGTCGCCGAAGGCTGGGTGCGCGCCTCCGCCGCCGCCCGGCCGGTGGAGGCGGCCCGCGTGCGCGCGGCGATGGCGACGGCGCGCGACGTGCTGCTCGCCCCCGCGGCGGCCGAGGCGCCGTGGCGCGACCCGCTCCTCGTCGCCCTCGCCGGGCTCGACCGGGCCGAGTTCTGCGACGGCGCGCTGGTGGCCCTCGAGGCCGGCACGGCCGAGCCGGTGCCGCCGGTCGCGGGCCTGCCGGAGGCGATCGAGACGGCGCCGGGGCTGAGGCCGACGACGCGGGTCGCGATCCAGGGGCTCGTCGCGACCACGGTCACGACGGCGCTCGACCTCGGCATCGGCCTCAGCCACGCCTACTGGGCGACGCTGACGGTCGCCTTCGTGCTCGGCGGCAGCGTCGGCGAGACGGTCGGGCGGGTGCGCAGCCGGCTCGCCGGCACCGTCGTCGGCGTGCTCGTCGGCATCGCCATGGTGTGGGCGCTCGACGGCAACGTGGCGCTCCTCGCCGGGCTCTGCATCCTCGCGACGATGGTCTCGCTCGTGACGCTGCGCGAGCGCTACGACGTCTCGGCGGCGACGCTCGCCTTCGCCTTCGTCATCGGCCTCCACCTCGTCGCCGACCTCGGCACGGTGGGCATGCTGTCGCGGATCTACGAGACGGCGATCGGCGCGGCCGTGGCGCTCGCCGCGGCGCGGCTCGTCCTGCCGGTCTATCTCGCCGACCCGACCGCCCGCCTGATCGCGGGCCTGCTGGCGCGCTGCCGTGCGGTGATGGCGGCGCAGTGGCCGGCCGCGCCGCCGCAGCAGCCCTGCGAACTCGCCTCGACGATCGTCGGCGACTTCACGGCCTTCAGCGAGCGCCTGCCGTCGCTCAACGCCGAGAGCGTGCTCGGGCGACGCTCGACGAGCGACCTCGTGCGCATCGTCACCCTGCTCGACGCGGTGACGAGCTACGTGCTGGTGATCCAGACGATCGCGACGCGCCTCGCGGTGATCGACGACACGCCGGCGGTCCGGGCCGTCGCCGCCCGGCTCGAGGCCGAGCTCCTCGCGGCGTTCGACGCCGCGCTGGCCGGCCGGCCCGACGCCATCGCCCCGGGCGCGGCCGCCGCGCTGGCGCCGCCCGGCGTGACGCCGCGCGCCGCCCAGAGCCTCGCCGAGTACGGCTACTTCGCCGCGGCGCTGGCGCGGGCGCTGCACGGCATCGCCGAGGCGATGGCGGCCGCCGACCCGGCGCCGGCGCGGCCCCCCGCCTGAGCGACGCTCGGCCGCCGCGGCAAGCGGCGGCGGTGGTGTATGATCGCCGCGAACGCCGGCCCCGTGGCCGGCCCCGTGCCGGAGGTCCACGATGATCCGCTTCCTCGCCATGCTGGCGGTCGCCGCATCCCTCGCCGCCGGCCTCGCGCCACCGGCGCGCGCCGACGCGACGGCGGCGCCGGCCGCCCGCCTCACCGGATGGAACTGGATCATCGGCAGCCGCCTCGTGGGGCCGCCGCCACGCGTCGCCTATCTCGGCCTCGACGCCTTCGACGCGCCGAAGCGCTACGTCGCCGCCGCGAACCGCAACGGCACGCGGACGTGGTGCTACCTGTCGGTCGGCTCGGTCGAGGACTGGCGCCCCGACGCCGCCCGCTTCGTGGCGCTCGACAAGGCCGAGCGGGCGGCGGGCCGGCCGGCGATCATCGGCCGCCCCTACGACGGCTGGCCGGGCGAGCGCTGGCTCAACGTCGCCCGCTTCCGCGTGTTCCTGCCGCTGCTCGCGGCGCGGATGGAGCTCTGCCGCGACAAGGGCTTCGCCATGGTGGAGTTCGACAACCTCGACGGCTACCAGGCGAACACCGGCTTCCGCATCACCCGCGGCGAGACGATCGCCTTCGCCAAGGCGCTGGCCGCGACGGCGCGGGGCCTCGGCCTCGTGCCGATGCAGAAGAACGTGCCGGAGCTCGCCGCGACGCTCGAGCCGCACTTCGGCGCGCTGCTCTTCGAGAGCTGCGTGCTCTACAATTTCTGCCCCGGCGCCCGGCGCTACGTGGCGGCCGGCAAGCCGGTGTTCGACGCCGAGTACCCGGAGGACTGGAAAGACGCCGGGCGCGAGTTCGACCGCCCGGCCGCCTGCCGCACCGCGGCGAAGGCCGGCGTCGACATGATCGTCAAGAAGCTCGACCTCGGCCCGTGGATCCGCCGCTGCCCGTGAGACCGGGCGCGCGGGGTCAGTGGACCTCGTGCCGGGCGCGGGTGAGCCAGCGCGTCGCGTCGCTCGCCGCCATCGGCCGCCCGAACAGGTAGCCCTGGGCGAGCTCGCAGCCGGCGAGCGCCAGGAAGCGGGCCTGACGGTCGGTCTCGACGCCCTCGGCGACGACGGCGATCTCGAGGTCGCGGGCGAGCCCGATCAGCATCCGCACGATCGCCGCGTCCTCGCCGTTCTGCTCGATGTTGGCGACGAAGCCGCGATCGATCTTGAGGCGGTCGATCGGCAGCCGCTTGACGTGGGTGAGCGAGGCGTGGCCGGTGCCGAAGTCGTCGAGCACGATGGCGACGCCGAGGCGGTGCAGCTCCTCGATCGAGGCGGAGGTCATCGAGGCGCGCGGCCGCAGCGTCACCGTCTCGGTGACCTCGAGCTCGAGCTGGCCCGGCGGCACGCCGGAGCGGTCGAGGGCGCCGGCGATGAACTGGGCGAGGCCGGGATGCTGGAGCTGGCCGGCGCCGAGGTTCACCGCCATGCGGCCGGGCTCGAGGCCGTCGTCGGTCCAGCGCCGCACCTGCGCCAGCGCCGCCTCGAGCACGTGGTTGCCGAGCCGCCACATCAGGCCCGCGTCCTCGGCGACGCCGATGAACTCGTCGGGGAAGATCAGCCCGCGCTCGGGATGGCGCCAGCGCACCAGCGCCTCGAAGCCGGCGACGGCGCGCGAGCCGAGCCGCACGATCGGCTGGTAGTGCACCTCGATGTGGCCGGCCTCGATCGCCTTCGGCAGCGCCTCGACGATGCTGCGCCGGCCCTCGATCGCCTCGCGCATCGCCCGGGTGAAGAACGAGGCGCCGCCGCCGCGCTCCGACTTGGCGCTCTGGAGCGCGAGATCGGCGTTGCGCATCACCTCGGCCACCGTCTGGCCGTCGGCCGGCCAGATCGACAGGCCGACGCTGACGCTGACCGTGGCGAGGGACGAGGCGACGAGGATCGGCGCCGACAGCACCTGGCGGATCGCCTCGGTGCGCCGGTCGAGCACGTCGACCTCCGACAGCCCCGGCATGATGATGCCGAACTCGTCGCCGCCGAGGCGGCCGACGATGTCGGTGGCGCGCGAGGCGCCCTGCAGGCGCCGGGCGATCTCGACCAGCACCGCGTCGCCGGCGGCCTGGCCGCGCGTGTCGTTGATCTCCTTGAAGCCGTCGATGTCGAGCAGCATCAGCGCGCCGTCGCCGCCCGGGCCGCGCTTCAGCTCGCGCTCCAGGCGCTCGGAGAAGCACACCCGGTTGACGAGCCCGGTCAGGCCGTCGTGGTAGGACAGGAAGTCGGCGCGCTCGCGGCTCAGCATCTCCTCGGTCATGTCGCGGGCGATGCCGATCACCTCGACGACGCGCCCGCGGGCGTTGCGGTGCGGACCGCAGCGCTGCCAGAGATGGGTGACGGCGCCGCGCCCGTCGACGAGGCGGAACGAGATCTCCTTCGTGAGGCCGTCGCTCGCGACCCGGCGCAGGAAGAGATCGAGCGAGGCGCGGTCCTCCGGGTGGACCCGCTCCAGCAACACCGGCCGGGCGACCTCGCGCTCGTCGACACCCCAGATGGCGGCGAGGGACAGGGACAGGCGCACGCGGTCGGTGGCGAGGTCGAGGCGCCAGTCGCCCAGGCGGGCGATCTCCTGCGCCTCGACGAGCTGGCGTTCGCGTTCGACGAGCCGGCGCTCGATCGCCTTCAGCTCGCTGACGTCGCGCTCGTTGACGAGCACCGACGGCCGCCCGGTCACCGGATCGGTGGTCTGGCGCGCGTCCAGACCGTGCCACCGCTCGCCCGCCGCCGTCTCGACACGCATGAACGTACTCACCGTCTCGCCGCCACGAACGCGCCGCCAGATCGCCTCGGCGTCCGCCCGATCGGCGAAGCGATCGGCGAAGCGATGACCGTCCCCGGGATAGACCGCCAGCGCGGCCGGGTTGCGGAAGAGCGGGCGACCGTCCTCGTCATAGAGGACGGCGACGACAGTGGCGTAACGGAGCGCCTCGGCCGCCCGGCGGTCGACCGGATCGACCGCGGCCGGCAGCGCCTCGACCAGCAGGCCGACGCCGCCGCCGGGCAGGCGGATGGCGCTCTGCAGGAGATCGAGGGTGACCGGCCGGCCGTGCGGGTAGAACGTCCAGCGGTCGGCGACCACCTCGCCGTTCTCGGCCCGCCGGACCGTCTCGTCGAGGCGCGCCCGCGACGTCGCCGACATGTCGGCGTGGCTGCGCGCGGCGAGCTCCTCCACCGACGCCGCCTCCCAGAAGGCGAGCGCCGCGCGATTGGCGTAGACGTTGCGGGAGGCGGCCGGATCGAGCACCCACACCGGGCGCACCAGGAGATCGAGCGCGGCGGTGTCGAGACCAGCGAGCCCCGGGATTTCGGCAGAAAGGCGCTGCTCAGCCATTGCCGCTCCGACACGACCTCGTCACTGGCGGGAGACGCCGCCGCCCTGCGCACCGTCCGGCCCGCCGGCTGCCGCCGGTCGCCGCCCCACGGAGCTCGAGCACGGAGATCCTCCGGCGGCCGCTGCAATGAACGGCGCGCCGTACGCGGATCGTTTCGCCCCCACCCGGCTTCGACGGTCGCACGTCCACGATGGCCCGTCGAGCGCCACGATGCCAAACCGTCGCACCGCCGGCTCGCCCGCGTCGAGCGCCGTCGTGCGCGATGGTTACCCGGCGGCAAACGCCCGACGGCGGACCGGCCGCGTCATGCCCGGCCGGCGAGCGCGATCCACGCCTCCTCGTCGATCACCTCGACGCCGAGGGCCTCGGCCTGCTTCAGCTTCGAGCCGGCGCCGGGGCCGGCGACGACGAGGTCGGTCTTCTTCGACACCGAGCCGGACACCTTGGCGCCGAGCGCCTCGGCGCGCGCCTTCGCCTCGTCGCGGGTCATCTTCTCCAGCGTGCCGGTGAAGACGACGGTCTTGCCGGCGACGGGCGAGCCCGTCGCCGCCGGCGCCGCCTCGTCCTCCGGCGTCACCTCGGCGAGGAGCGCGTCGAGCGCCGCGCGGTTGTGCGCCTCGGCGAAGAAGTCGACGAGGGCGCCGGCGACGATCGGGCCGATGCCCTCGATGTCGTTGATCTCGCGCCAGGCCTCGTTGCCCTTGTCGCCCTTCTCGCGCGGCGGCTCGGCCGCCTCGGCGGCGGCGGCGAGCGCCGCCCAGGAGCCGTAGTGGCGGGCGAAGCGCTTGGCGTTGGTCTCGCCGACGTGGCGGATGCCGAGCGCGAACAGGAAGCGGCCGAGCGAGACCCGCCGGCGCGCCTCGATCGCGGCGAACAGGTTGCGGGCGGAGGTCTTGCCCCAGCCCTCGCGGTTCTCGAGCTTCTGCAGCGGCGCGGCCTCCTCGCGCCGCGCGAGGGTGAAGATCTCGGCCGGCTGGCGGACGAGGCCCCAGTCGTAGAGCGCGCGGACCTGCTTCTCGCCGAGGCCCTCGATGTCGAAGGCGTTGCGCGAGACGAAGTGGCGGATGCGCTCGACCGCCTGCGCCGGGCAGACGAGGCCGCCGGTGCAGCGGCGCACCACCTCGCCCTCCTCGCGCACGGCATGGCTGCCGCACACCGGGCAGATGGTCGGAAAGACGTAAGGCGCCGCCCCGGCCGGCCGCTTGTCGAGCACCACCTCGACCACCTGCGGGATGACGTCGCCGGCGCGCTGCACGATCACCGTGTCGCCGACGCGGATGTCCTTGCGGGCGATCTCGTCCTCGTTGTGCAGCGTGGCGTTCGACACGACGACGCCGCCGACGGTGACCGGGGCGAGCTTGGCGACCGGGGTGAGCGCCCCGGTGCGGCCGACCTGGATGTCGATCGCCTGCAACACGGTGGTCGCTTGCTCGGCCGGGAACTTGTGGGCGATCGCCCAGCGCGGGCTGCGCGAGACGAAGCCGAGGCGGGCCTGCAGGTCGAGCCGGTCGACCTTGTAGACGACGCCGTCGATGTCGTAGCCGAGGCTCGCCCGCTCGGCCTCGATCGCGCGGTAGACGGCGAGGAGCTCCTCGACCGAGCCGCAGCGGCGCATGCGCGGGTTGACCGGCAGGCCCCAGGCGCCGAAGCGCTGCACCATGTCGTACTGCGTCGTCTCCGGCACGGCGCTCATCTCGCCCCAGGCATAGGCGAAGAAGCGCAGCGGCCGGCTCGCCGTGACGCTCGGGTCGAGCTGGCGCAGCGAGCCGGCGGCGGCGTTGCGCGGGTTGGCGAACTGCCGGCCCGTCTCGGCCATGCGCTCGTTCAAGGCGCGGAAATCGGCGTGCGCCATGTAGACCTCGCCGCGCACCTCGACGATCTCGGGCGCGTCGGCCGGCAGGCGCTCGGGAATGTCGTCGAGGGTGCGGGCGTTGGCGGTGACGTTCTCGCCGACGAGGCCGTCGCCGCGCGTCGCGGCGCTGACGAGGCGGCGGCCCTCGTAGCGCAGCGCCAGCGACAGCCCGTCGATCTTCGGCTCGGCGGTGACGACGAGCGGATCGGCCTCGGCGAGCCGGAGGAAGCGGCGGACGCGGGCGACGAAGTCGACCACGTCGCCATCCTCGAAGGCGTTGTCGAGGGAGAGCATCGGCACGACGTGGCGGACCTCGCCGAAGGCCTCCGACGGGGCGGTGCCGACGGTCTTCGTCGGGCTGTCCTCGCCGGCGAGCTCGGGATAGGCCGTCTCGATCTCGATCAGCCGGCGGCGCAGCGCGTCGTACTCGGCGTCGGTGACGGTCGGCGCGTCCTCGCGATAATAGCGGCGGTCGTGCTCGCGGATCTCGGCGGCGAGCCGCTCGTGCTCGGCCGCGATCTCCTCGAGCGTGCCGCCGAGGGCCTCCCCGTCCACCGTCCGCCCCGCGCCCATCGCCGTCCCGTCCACCGTTGGCATCGCCCCCTAGATAGCGCATCGGGCGCCTCCAGTGGCACCCCCCTCCCCCTCCACTCCCCCGCTTGGGACCCCGGCCGGCGCGCGCTATTGAGGGAGGGCGGCGGCGGGCCGCGGCGGACGGGCGGGAGGGCGGCTTGCCGGACATCGACACTGTGCTCGCCGAGATCGCGGCGGCGATGGCGGCGGAGCGGGACCGCGGGGCGGTCGCGACCTACATCCCGCAGCTCGCCGGCGTCGACCCGGCGCGCTTCGGCATCGCGGTGGTCGGCACCGACGGCGACGTCCACCTCGCCGGCGACGCCGAGGCGGCGTTCTCGATCCAGAGCATCTCGAAGGTGTTCACGCTGACGCTGGCGCTCGGCCGGGTCGGCGACGCCCTGTGGCGGCGGGTCGGCCGCGAGCCCTCGGGCAACCCGTTCAACTCGATCGTCCAGCTCGAGCGCGAGGGCGGCGTGCCGCGCAACCCGTTCATCAACGCCGGCGCCCTCGTCGTCACCGACGTGGTGCTCTCCGGGCACCCGCCGCGCGAGGCGATCGGCGAGATCCTCTCGTTCGTGCGCTTCCTCGCCGAGGAGGACGGCCGCGCCGAGGGCGACCAGACGATCGCCGTCGACAAGGCGGTGGCGCAGTCGGAGACGGCGACCGGCTACCGCAACATCGCGCTGGCCAACTACATGAAGGCCTTCGACAACCTGGCGAACCCGCCGGAGATGACGCTCGGCGTCTACTTCCACCAGTGCGCCGTCGCGATGAGCTGCCGCCAGCTCGCCATGGCCGGCCGCTTCCTCGCCCACGACGGCCGCCACCCGGCGAGCGGCCGGCCGGTCGTCTCGCGCGAGCGGGCGCGCCGCATCAACGCGCTGATGCTGATGTGCGGCCACTACGACGGCTCCGGCGACTTCGCCTACCGCGTCGGCATTCCCGGCAAGAGCGGCGTCGGCGGCGGCATCCTCGCCATCGTGCCGGGCAAGGCCTCGATCGCGGTCTGGTCGCCCGGCCTCAACGAGACCGGCAACTCGAGGCTCGGCGCCATCGCGCTGGAGCGGCTGGTGCGGGCGATGGGGTGGTCGGTGTTCGGGGTGTGAGGGGGGATGCGGCGCCCAACGGGTCACGGCCCATGCGGTCGTCCGCAATATTGCAGAAGGGCAGACGCATGAGCGAGGCTGCGCAGCGTGACGTGTGTGCCCGGTTCGGCGCCGGCTTCGCGGCGGCTCCGGACCCCCTCAAGGTCGGCATCGCGCTGGCGACCGTGGGGCTCGCGCCGCTCAACGGCCTCCGCCACCCGCCGGTCGGCGACACCACCGGCTGGTACATCTGGGGCGGCGAGGACCTGTCCGCGGACGAAGATTTCTTCCAGCCTCTCTGCGTCGTCCACCTTCCCGACCACGCCCCGTCGGTAATCCGCTACCTCGGCCTTCCTCCCGGCTGGCGCTTCCTCATCGCCGGCGACCACGAGGACGTCTGGTTCGACGAGGCCTTGCTCGCGCCGTAGCTTCGATCGCCGTTGCACGGCAGGCCGGGGATCCGTCGTGGAGCACCGTCCGGCTGCCGCCGGGCGGGCCGCGCACGACGGCGTCGAACGCCCGCCCCTACCCACCCCCCGCCATCAGCCGCTCGGCCGCGGCGCGCGCCTCGTCGGTGACCACCGCGCCGGCGAGCATGCGGGCGATCTCCTCGCGGCGGGCGGCGCCGCCGAGGGTGCCGACGCGGGTCGCGACCGCGTCCGGGCCGGTCGCCTCCTTGGCGATCAGGAGGTGGCCGCCGGCGCGGGCGGCGACCTGCGGGGCGTGCGTCACCGCCAGCACCTGCACGCGCTCGGCGAGGCGGGCGAGGCGGAGCCCGATCGCCTCCGCGACGGCGCCGCCGACGCCGGTGTCGATCTCGTCGAAGACGAGGGTCGGCGCCGAGCCGCGGTCGGCGAGCGCCACCTTGAGCGCCAACAGGAAACGCGACAGCTCGCCGCCCGACGCCACCTTGGCGAGCGGGCCGGCGCGCGTGCCGGGGTTGGTGCGGACGTGGAACTCGACCGCGTCGATGCCGGCGGGGCCCGGCTGCTCCGGCCGCGCCTCGATCACCGCCATGAACGAGGCGCGCTCGAGCTTCAGCGCCGGCAGCTCGACGGCGACCGCCGCCTCGAGCCGCCGGGCGGCGGCCGCGCGCTTCTTCGAGAGGGCGGCGGCGAGGCGGTCGTAGCCGGCGCGGGCGGCCTCGAGCGCCGTGGCGAGGCCGGCGAGGCGCTCCTCGCCGGCGTCGAGGTCGGCGAGGTCGGCGGTCATCCGCCGGGCGAGCGCCGGCAATTCCTCGACCGGCACCTGGAACTTCCGCCCCGCGGCGCGCAGCGCGAACAGCCGCTCCTCGGTACGCTCCAGCGCCCGCGGGTCGAAGCGGGTGGCGGCGAGCGCCGCCTCGAAGCCGGCGCGCGCCTCCTCGAGCGCGTCGAGGGCGCGGCCGAGCGCGTCGGCCGGGGCCTCGATCAGGCCCGGCGCCTCGGTGCGCTTGCGCTCCAGCCGGCGCAGGCTGGCGGAGAGCTCGGCGATCGGCGAGGCCGGGCCGTTCAGCTGCTCGAGCGCCTCGGCGATGTCGCCGGCGACCTTCTCGGCCCGCATCAGCGCCGCCCGCTCCTCGGCGAGGCGCACCTCCTCGCCGGCCTCGGGGGCGAGCGCGCTCAGCTCCTCGACCGCGGCGCGCAGGAAATCGGCCTCGCGGCGCGCCGCCTCGACGCGCGCGCGGTGCTCGGACAGCGCCGTCTCGGCGGCGCGCACGGCGGCCCAGGCGGCGGCGACGGCGCGCGCCTCGTCCTCGAGGCCGCCGAAGGCGTCGATCAGGCCGCGGTGGGCGGCGGCGTCGACGAGGGCGCGCTCGTCGTGTTGGCCGTGGATCTCGACGAGGAGCGCGCCGGCCTGACGCATCAGGGCGGCGCTCGCCGGCTGGTCGTTGATGAAGCCGCGGGTGCGGCCGTCGGCGGTCTGGACGCGGCGGAGCAGGATCTCGTCGCCGGGGTCGATGCCGTTCGCGGCCATCAGCGCGCGCGCCGGATGGCCGGCGGGCGGATCGAAGGCCGCGGTCACCTGGCCCTGCGCCGCGCCGTGGCGGACGAGGCCGGCGTCGCCGCGGCCGCCGAGGGCGAGCGTCAGCGCGTCGAGCAGGATCGACTTGCCGGCGCCGGTCTCGCCGGTGAGCACGGTGAGGCCGGGCTCGAAGGCGATCTCGAGCCGCTCGATCAGCACGATGTCGCGGATCGACAGCCCGACGAGCACGGCGCCCCCTCCCCCCTCGGGCTCAGAAGATCTTGATGCCCGCGAAGGCCTTGCTGATCCAGCTCGCCTTGTCTTCCTGCGGCGAGTAGCCGCCGGTCTGCAGGAGCTCGTAGGTCGACTTGTACCAGGAGCTGTCGGGGAAGTTGTGGCCGAGCACCGCGGCGGCGGTCTGCGCCTCCTTGACGACGCCGAGGGCGTAGTAGCACTCGGCGACGCGGGCGAGCGCCTCCTCGATGTGGTTGGTCTGCTGGAAGTTGGTGATCACCACGCGGAAGCGGTTGATCGCGGCGATGTAGTCGCGCCGCGTCAGGTAGTAGCGGCCGATCTCCATCTCCTGGCCGGCGAGCTGGTTCTGCGTCGCCAGGATCTTGGCGCGCGCGTCGTCGGCGTACTCGCTCTCCGGATAGCGGTTGACGAGCTCCTGCATCGCCCCCAGCGCCTTCTCGGTCATCTCCTGGTCGCGGGTGACGTCGGGCACCTGGTGGAAATAGGACTGGCCGATGATGTAGAGCGCGTAGGCGGCGTCCGGGTTGCCCGGATAGAGCGTCGCGAAGCGCCGCGCCGAGTTGATCGCCTCGGTGTAGTCGCCGCGCGAGTACTGCACGTAGGCGGTCATCACCATCGCCTTGCGGGCGTACTCGGAATAGGGGTGGAGCTGGTCCAGCTTCTCGAACGACTTGGCGGCCTCGCGGAGGTTGCCGGCCTGCACCTGGGCGAGGCCCTCGTTGTAGAGCTGGTCGGCCGGGGTGGTGTCGAGCGCCAGGTCGTCGTCGTCCTTCGAGCAGGCGCCGATCGCCAGCGCCGCGACGAGCGCCGCGGCGATCGCCACGACCCGCCCGCGCCCGAAGGCGCCCGCCCGCTTGGCCGGTCGCCCGGCTCCGTCCACGCCCGCCACGCCGTCTGCCACCACCGCGATACCCTTACGCTGCCCGGCCCGACGGCGCGCAGGGCGACCGTCCGAGCCGCTCGCCGTCCCGCCCGGGATGCGAGCCTTCTACACCGAATCGGCGTGCCTGCGCCACGCCGCAGGGAGCCCCGCGCGGCGCGACCGACGATCGATGGCCGAAGAGTGTGGCGAGGTCGAGTCCGTGGCGTGCGGCGCCTCGCCGTCCCGCCCCCTCAGTGGTGGAACCCGGACGCTTCCGTGGCGGTGAGCGGCGCGGCGACCGGGTGCTTGTCGAAGTGGGCGAGCACCGTCTCGAAGTCGCCGATCAAGAGCGCGCCGAGGTCGCGGCTGACGCCGTTGCGCACGAGGATGCGCTGCACGACGCGGTCGCCGCAATCCGCCGGCAGCTCGTAGGCGGGCACCTGCCAGCCGTGGACGCGCAGGCGGTCGGCGAAATCGAACAGGCTGAAGCCCGGGTCGGCCCCCGCCTTCAGGGTCCACGAGACGGCGGGGATGCCGGCCGCCATGGCGCCGTCGAACAGGATCTCGAAGGGCCCGAGGGCGGCGATCGCGTCGGCGAGGTCGCGCGCCGTGTCGTAGCAGGCGGTGTGGACCTTGCGGTAGCCGTCCCGCCCGAGGCGGAGGAAGTTGTAGTACTGGCAGACCACCTGCCCGCCGGGCCGCGAGAAGTTGAGCCCGATGTCGCGCATCTCGCCGCCGAGATAGTTGACCCAGAACACCATCTCGTCGGGCAGGTCGGACGGCTCGCGCCACACCACCCAGCCGACGCCGAGCGGCGAGAGGCCGAACTTGTGGCCCGAGGCGTTGATCGACTTCACCCGCGGCAGGCGGAAGTCCCAGGCGAGGTCGGGCGCGCAGAACGGGGCGAGGAAGCCGCCGCTGGCCCCGTCGACGTGGACGGGGATGTCGAGGCCGGTGTCGGCCTGGAGACGGTCGAGCGCGGCGCACACCGCCTCGACCGGCTCGTACTGGCCGGTGAACGTCACGCCCAGCGTCGGCACGACGCCGATGGTGTTCTCGTCGCAGCGCGCCAGCACCTCCTCCGGCGTCATCAGGAGGCGGCCGTCGGCCATCGGGATCTCGCGGTGCTCGACGTCCCAGTAGCGGGTGAACTTGTGCCAGCAGACCTGCACCGGCCCGGTGACGAGGTTGGGCCTGGCCGTCGGCAGGCCGGCGGCCCGGCGGCGCGCCTCCCAGCGGCGCTTCATGGCGAGCCCGCCGAGCATCGCCGCCTCGCTCGACCCGGTGGTCGAGCAGCCGGTCGCCGCGCCGGGAGCCGGCGCGTTCCAGAGGTCGGCGAGCATCCTGAGGCAGCGCTGCTCGATCTCGGCGGTCTGCGGATACTCGTCCTTGTCGACCATGTTCTTGTCGATGCAGTCGTCCATCAGACGGTGCACCTCCGGCTCCTCCCACGTCTGGCAGAAGGTGGCGAGGTTCTGCCGGGCGTTGCCGTCGAGCATCAGCTCGTCGCGCATCGCCGCGTAGACGTGGCGCGGATCGCGCTCGACGGCCGGGAACAGCGCCTTCGGGAGGGCCGCCGCGAGATCGCGCGAGCCGTAGACCGCGTCGATCTCATCGTCGCGGCCGTGGCCTCTGCCGTGTCTGGTCACGCGTCTCTCCCTTCCAGGCCCATCGATGCGGCCGGCCGACGGGCGACCCCGACCGGGGTCGTCCTCGGCGCGGCCGGCGCGAGTATAGCGGGCGCGGAGGGGATCGCCGCCGGGAACTCGCCCGGCCCGCCCGGGCGGGCGCTGCTCGAGCGGAGGGCGGAGCGGAGGCGTCGGACGCGAAGGCCGGCGCAGGCGCGCCACGGCGATGCGCCGCCCGGCGGCGGCGATCGTCCTCGGACGGTCGGGAAAAGGAGGCGGGGAACGGAGCCCGGGAAACGGCCTTCGACGGGCGGAGCGGCGGAGCTAGCCGCGGTCCGGCCCGAAGGCGGCGGCGGCGAGGCCGGCGGCGATCTCGGCGTGACCCGATTCGCGGCGGCTCGGCGCCTCGACGATCTCGTAGGCGCTCTCGTCGGCGAACAGCGCCTTCAGCACGGAGACGTTGATGCGGTGGCCGCCCTTGTAGGAGCGGTAGAGGCCGACGATCGGCAGCCCGGCGAGGGCGAGGTCGCCCACCGCGTCGAGGGCCTTGTGGCGGACGAACTCGTCGCTCCAGCGCAGGCCGTCCGGGTTCAGCACGCGGTCGTCGGCGATCGCCACCGAGTTCTCGAGCGAGGAGCCGAGGGCGTAGCCCGCCGCCCACAGCCGCTCGACGTCGGCGACGCGGCCGAAGGTGCGCGCCCGCGCCATCTCCTCGCGGAAGAAGCGCGGCGCGAGCTCGAAGCCGATCGACTGGCGGCCGATCAGCGGGGTGTCGAAGTCGATCGTCACCTCGAAGCGGCGGCTCGGCCACGGCTCGAGCTCGCCGAAGGCGTCGCCCTGGTCGACGCGGACCGGCTTCAGCACGCGCAGCACGCTGCGGCCGCGGCCCTGCGAGGCGAGGCCGACGGCGTCGATCGCGGCGACGAAGGCGGCGGCGCTGCCGTCGAGGATCGGCATCTCCGGCCCGTCGACCTCGACGAGCACGTTGTCGACCTCGAGCGCGCTGAGCGCGGCCATCAGGTGCTCGACGGTGGCGATCGTCGCCCCGTCGCGCCCGGAGAGGATGGTGCAGAGCTCGGTGGCCGCGACGGAGCGGAAGGTCGCCGGCACGAGCTCGCCGGCGCCGTCGGCGCGGACGAACACGACGCCGCTGTCGGCGTCCGCCGGATGGAGGGTCACCGAGGCGGGCTTGCCGCTGTGGACGCCGAAGCCATCGAGAACGACGCGCGCCGCGAGGGTCTTCTGCACGCCCGCCTTCTGCAGGGAATTCGTCGACCGCACCATACTCGCCGCTTCCTTCGGAACTCGTCCGATCCGACCGTCACCCGGGGGCCTCGCCCGGGCGTCGATCACGGAGCCGATCATCGGGCCCGCTCGATCCGAAACACGCGGTGAACCTACCGGCGGGGGTGGAGGTCGCAAAATCACGGTTCGTTACGAAACGTAACACGGAAATTGATAAGCAATTCTAAATACATAAACGCCCGGCCGTGACCGGCCGGGCGCTTGTGTCGAAGGCTCGCGCGACGCTCCGTCGGAGCCGCCGAATCACCCCGTCAGTTGGCCTGGCGGCGCAGGAAGGCGGGGATCTCGAGCTGGTCGTCGTCGTGCTGCGGGCGGGCCGGCGCCACCGGCCGCTGGGCCGGCTGCGGCGCGCGGTGGTAGACGTCGGCCTGCGCCGGACGCGGCGCCGGGCGGCGCGGGGCCTCCGGCTCCGGCTGGCGCCGCTGCACCGGCTGGGCGACGACGGGCGCGATCTCCTCGTGCTCGTCGTCGTGCTCGTCGCGGCGCGACAGGCCGCTGGCGATGCGGCGCAGCAGGCTCATCGGCCGGCGCTCGTCGTCGTGCTCGGCCGCCACCGGACGGGCGGCCGGAGCGATGCCGCGCTGCACGTGCGGCGGGAAGTCCTCGACCGCCGGCACCCGCGGCGACGGGCCGGGGGCGCGCTCGGCCTGCATCGGCACGAAGGCGTCGGCCTCCTCCGCCTCGGCCTCGGCGTAGAGGTCGTCCTCGAGGCTCGGCTCGAGCATCGACGGCTCGGCCGGGCGGTAGGCGGGGGCGGTGTCGGCGATCACCGGCTCGGCGAGGCGGGCCGCGAGGTCGGCCTCGATGGCCGCCGAGGTGCGGGCCTCGACGGTGGCCGCCGCCTTGGCCGCCGGGCGGGTGCCCGAGACGGTGCGCAGGCGGTGGGTGAGCTCGGCGAGGCGCGTCTCGGTCGGCGTCACGTCCTCGCGCATCTCCTTGTC
>Ga0255338_1001197_pt1 | contig 52848 bp, 55 predicted proteins | sample MeOH1_35cm_T4_19_FD_203715 | JGI IMG/M metagenome (GOLD analysis project Ga0255338, IMG submission 203715) | Sandy soil microbial communities from University of British Columbia, Vancouver, Canada - MeOH1_35cm_T4_195 | ecosystem: Engineered > Artificial ecosystem > Sand microcosm > Unclassified ... | reverse complement strand
CGTATTCGGGGTATAATGGAATGGTTACTCCCCACATTACAAACGCAAACCAGCCCGCGTAGCTCAGGGGATAGAGCGCCTCCGTCCTAAGGAGGGCGTCAGCGGTTCGAATCCGTTCGCGGGCATATTACCGAAGGTTGCTTTCGTATTCGTGCGTAAATAGACGGCCTCCCTCTCTTACTCGTCAGTCTCCACAACCCTGGAGATTGACCCAATGGCCCACCAAGACGGCCTCCCTACTTCCCCCGCTAACGGCCTCCCTACCCGCACTCGGCGGGTACGTTCGCAATCGGTCCCACGCCCAGTGCCTGCTATCGCCCTCTCCCGTGCAGGGGAACTCTGGCTGGCAAATCTACGGGCTCTGAACGCTTCTCAAAAGAGTGTTCAGGACCGCGCCGCGACGGTGCGCCATTTCGGTTGGTGGCTGGAACATGAAGCAAGTTGTGAGCCGACCCTCGAACACCTCACTTCACCGCGTGTGCGGGAGTTCCTGAACTACTGCAGAGAGGCAAATCCGAAGGGTCGGTTCGGATGCAGCCACCCGAATGCCAAGCGTGCCGCCCGCCCCTCGACCATTGCCACGCTTCATCGCGACCTGAAGGCATTCGCACGCTTCTGCGCCGAGGAGGAGTTCCTGCAGGAGCCGTTGCGCAACCTGAAGGCACCGCGCGTGCCGCAGGACCAGATCGAACCGTTGACACAGGAGGAGGTGCAGAAGCTCCTGGACGCCGTCAGGTCAGGCTATTGTCCCGAACGTGACCGCGCCCTGATGCTCGTGCTTCTGGATAGCGGCATGCGGCTGGGCGAGCTACTCTCCCTCACCATCGGCGATGTGGCGGATGATACCAGCCATCTCACCATCGTAGGTAAGGGAAATAAGAAGCGCGCCGCCTTCCTCGGTCGCCTGGCACGCAAAGCGTTGCGGAGCTACCTGCTGCGCTGGCGGGGAGGCGCGGCCTCCACCGATCCGCTCTTCGTGTCAGTCGCAGGCAACCGCCCTGGGGAGGTGCTGCGGGGAGATGGAGTTCGCCAGATGCTGCGCAGGTGTGCCCAGGCGGCGGGGATCACGCGTCCCGTGGGCGCACACGATTTCCGTCGGACCTTCGCTATTACCTTCTTGCGTAATGGGGGGTCGCTTCTGCATCTCCAAGACCTTCTCGGCCACGCCGACGTGGCAGTTTTAAGGAGATACGCCAAGCTCTGCGCTCAGGACCTGGAGGACAGCCACCGCCAACATAGCCCCGTTGATGGCCTCCGCCTGCGTTGACCCCTGAAGCCATTGGTCAATGGCACTCAGCGAGTATCGGGCGAAGCCATAGCAACTTTCTGGAAAAATCGCTTGATTGCTCGGTCTAAGAATCCCTGATCTGGAACGACATCCCCGTGACCTTACGGGCAAGATGGTGCCCCACATCGGATTGGCAGGCAAAGCGCCTGTTTAGGAGAGCAAGCAATGAGACCCACGAAGGTGACGATTAGCTACGGTGAGACGCGCTCGGAGAACTACCAGAGCGTCAATGCGCATCTCACCCTGGAGTACGAAGTAGAGTCGGACGAAGAGGCCAAGGCGGCGTATATCCACGGGAAAAAGCGCACGATGGCTCTCGTGCAGGGCATCCTTGGCCGTCGAATGGATGAGCTTCGCGAATCCTAAGCATCAGCAGGGGGAGCAGGTCTCACGCACCTGTTCTCCCTTGCCTCGCTAGAATTAGAAAGACTAAGCTTGACTTGATCTCTCCAGTTCACTCACTCGGTGACGAGGGCAAAGCAAGCTTGTTCTAGGTGGACTTTGCGGAACTGGCGTCCCCGATGCCGCGCCCACGTAGCAGTCTTCGTAGGCGCTGTACTGTAATCGCTTCTCCCAGCGTGCCTGGATACTCTGGCGGAGTGGTTGCTCTCGCCACCCGTTCTGCCCACTGCGGTAGTGCCGCTCGCACCTCGTCAAAGCCGTCATCAAGAAGTGCGTGGTCAAGGAGCACACGCAGGCGCACTCCGACCATGTGAATCATCGTCCCGTGTGAGATGTAGAGAGCAAGCGGGCAATCCGCCAATAGTCCCGCACGCCCGATTACCTGGTCAGCCTTAAAGCTGTCCAGATAACAACGAAATCCTTCTTCCCCCAGTTCTTCAATGGCTCTAGCCACGTCAATCGGGCGTGGCCAGCTCTCACATCGTTCCAGTAGCTCATAAAGCTGACACACCTCGTCCTCAAGTTGCTGAACCAAGCCCTCACGCGCTAGGGGCGGATTTGGCTCCGCCAACCAAGCTCCAAGCTGGTCGTCCAGCAATTTGACGCGGCGCTCTAGTATCCATCTCTTGGTATCGACTCCTTCCGCGACAGGGAGCAGCAGTTCTCGCACAGTTTCCTCCGATCCAACCAGGTGGCTCGATTGCCACGCGGTCACTCAGACGGACTCAGCGCCTAATGTCGGAGGTGTTAAGGAGTTGGCGCGGACTCGCTGCATGGAAGCAGCGGGAGGGGCAGGATACCGAGGTCACAGAGCTGGGCCGCGAGCCGCTCGCCGAGGCGCTTATGGTGCCGCTTGAAGGATCGGTAGCGGCGGATGACGTTCGGAGGCGGAGCGTAGGTCGGGCTCGGCCAGCACAGCCCTCTCCTGATTTGATACCAGCCCGCGTCCCAGCGACAGAGTTGGAGTTCAACAGGTCCGAGAGAACGCGCGGCAGCCGTAACCGCGACAAGCCTTTTCATTTCGGTTAGGACCCACTCGGCGTCGGGTGAGAATGATCTACTGCGAAGCCAAAGGGACAGGAAGCGCGGTTCTGCTGTATGGCAGGCCGCGCGGACCTGTTCGGGCAAGTCCTTGATCTTCAGCATGTCTAAAGGGGACATCCAAAGGAACTGGTTGAGCAGGTCGAAGGTCTCACCTCGATACTCCACGCCTCCGAGGCTGGCAGTGTGGTTACCCATTGAACTGATCAGCCACACCACGGCGTCCGCCACGAATTGCTCATAGTGGGGATGCGCCGTGTCGGGCGCGGAGAACTGATCGGCGTCGTTCCAGACGCAGGGCTTCACCAACATCCGCGCGGCAGCCGCGACCATGCTCTGCTCGAAGTTCTCGGGGGTGATGGACCAACCTGCGGTCGCACCGACGGTGGACAACAAGCATGTTCCCTTACTATTCCTCACGTCGTTGCCGAGCCAACTCACGTAGCCCAGCGCATTCTTCGCCAACTTCTCGCGCCGTGTCCGCTTCCCAGTGGCGACCGTCAGCGCGCTCGTCATCTGCGGCGCGGGAACTTCGTTCTTAGGGCGCGGCACCCATTTCCCGAGCGGCTGGCCAGGCTGACGCAGCTCCTTCCGTCCAACGAACTCGCCCCGCTCCTGCACGTCCAGCACCAGCGACCTCGGCGAGCTGCCTCGCCGCCACACGGTAAAACTTGCGGCCCATTCACCCGTGACTCCCGCGAACTCGCGGCCAGGGAAGAGGAAGCCGCCGAGGAAGCCGAAGTCAGATTTGAACTCCCGCCTGAAGGTGGTGTACCCCTCACCCATCAAAATTGACGCCTGGCTGAACACCCCTACTGTCGCATCGAGGTCGTGAGTCCGCACTAGGTTCAACACGCGGAACAATGCCTGCGTGGTCAAGTTCAAACTTGCCCGACCCCAACCTGACATTGCGCGACGCATCGCGTTGTCCAGAACCTCCCGCTCTCGCTCCTCCCGCCTCGCCCGATGTCCAAGAAACGGGGGATTCAGGAGGAACACCCATCGACTGCCAGGGCGCAGGCGTTCCCGAAGCAGTTTGGGCAACTCCTCGTCGGGCTGGCGAAGGAAGTCGAAGCGGAAGAGATGAGCCTGTTCTGGAAGTGGCAGCGAGCGGATGCTATCCAAGTCCTCTTGTGCCAGGGTGCTCGCGTATACCCGCCCTCTCATCGACGCAGGGAAGGGTTCCAGAAGTCTTCCGCTGCCCGCAAACGGGTCCCACCAATCGTGCGTGTCGTAGGGAGAAGCTGCGCTGCCCTCGCCAGACATGGTTCGGAGCAAGTACTGATGAGCAGTGGCGGCGTAAACAGGCGGGGTCAGAAACTCTCCGCAGGTTCGGGAGCGGGGCATTTGCGGTCTTGTGGTGAACTACTCTTGGGTGACGAAGGCGGCGGGATCGGGTAACCGTCCGATTGGCCGTGGAGTTGTAACATGCGGCGGAAGCATCCTCACGACGATGAGAAGATGCGGGCAATGTTCGAACAGGTGGTCGCACAGATGCTGTCGCCTGACTCGGAGCCTGACGAGCGGGTCAGGCACCTACTCTCGTTTTACGATGAGATCGTGGCAGCAGAGGCAGAGCATCGGCTCTCGGGAATGCTCCAGGTGTGCAAATGGGCCGAAGCCATGCAGTCCGACAGCTCCCTCCCGCCCCTACAGTATGCCTGCGTCAGCTACATCCTGCGGGATGCCCAGGAACAGATCGTGCGCCTGGAGGGTGATGGCCCAGCTCCCAGTACCCTCAATTGAGGTCGCTAGGGAAGCAGCTTCTCGGCCAGCTCACTAACTGGGCTGCCGACTCGGCACCATAAGAGTAGCTCTAAGGTAATTACCTCTTATTGACTCCCTACTTGCCTCTGGGTGGGGGTTCAAAAAACGGACAGTTTCGGAGGGGTCATTCTACGTCCTCCAGATACTGGTAGAGCGCCGTGAACATGTCCTCTTCGTCACCCTCCGTGCCATAGGGCTTCACCTCTTCGTTGATCGCATTCCATCCATCGAAGTACAAGTTGCGGGCGAAGGCGAGTGGCTGGCCCGCAACCGCCAGCGCTGGGTCGTACTCCTCGATGATGACAATCGAATCGCGGTACTGGTAGCTGGACACCCAGATGAGTTTGCCGTCCGTGTACACACTCTTGAACGAATCCGTCTCTGGGGCGTCCGTCGCGAGCAAAAGTGGTGAACCGTGGTGATAGACCCGCAGTCCTGCGCTGTCATGGTGGATCGTGGGGAGCTTAGTGTAGGGTGGGGGTGTGTTCATTGCAGATCAGTAGTTGTTCGGAACCCGCAGTAGGCCCTCCAGCCACAGAAGCCCGAATGAGCTACCTGTAGCCGACTTCCGAGTTGAAGCTGTCGCTACCTCACTTCCGCCCTCGGGAGAAGTTTCCAGGTAGGTATTTGCCGCCTTCCGCGCCTTCCTACAGCGCCTCGACAGATTGGCGGGCCAGGGTGCCGCTTTTGGAGCCAACTGGCGCGGAGTATAAGTCTCCGCGCCCGATTGCATATCCCGTGGGTTAGTTCGCCACCCAGCCCATGCGGATATAGATGGAGCCTACATCCCACTTCATCTGATCCAACTTTGGCAGATGCGGGCCGACCAGCTTCGTGATCTCGCCCATGCTCGGCTTCGCTCCGCGATCCAGGCGGCGGGCCATAGCGGACAGGGCGGCGCGGTAGTTTTCACGGCGAAAGAGAGCCGCCACGGCCTCGGTTACGCTGTCCACCAGAACGACAGCTTCCAGCGTCGCACCGTCCTCACTCCCCACGAGTGCGGCAGCCATGTCCAGACTGGTTGCGAGATTCTCCAGTCCGTGGAACAGGTCGTGGGGAGTGCCGTTGTTCGGGATCACCGCCTCCGCTGCCCTGTCGGCCACGGACGCCATCAGCATAGACCTGCGGTCTTGGGTGACGACGGTGCAGATCGCATCCTCGCCGTCCTTCTCCACGCGCAACTCGCACAGCGGGTGGATCAGTGCCATGAGCGCGAGACCCGCCTCACGCACCGCCTCCACGCTGAAAACCTGCGAACCGTTCCGCTTGTTCCGTGCCATTGCCGTTGCTCCTCAAATCGTGGTGGGCTGCCCCTATCGGGCAGTGACAGCGAGTTAAGGAGCGAGCCAAACCTGTTAAGGAACGCGAGCACGTAGGACGGCGGATTCATTCGCGGCGAGCGCATGGGACCCATTTGGGATGACCGTGGTGGGGCGTGGAGTGGCGTACGGGGGCCTTTCGTGCTGGTTCCATACCGACCAATGGGAATCTCCCAGGTGCGGAGTCCCAGCGCGGGCACGAGGAGTTCACTCGGCGGCGGGACGTGTTCTGCGCGCACCGAGTCCCGCACCCGCATTTCCCCTTCCGTTTTGTGGCAAAGCACGCCGATAGAGGGATCAGAGGAGGTGATCTAATGTTACCTATGGACAACGCCGACCAGTACTTCGACCAGCTCATCGCGCGGGCCGAGAATACCCGCCGCTCACTGCTGCTTCGCTGGGAAGACAGCTTCAAGGCGCAGGATGCCGTGCGCGCCGCTTCGTTCAGCGGTGACACGGAGGAGGCGTTCTCGCGCGTCATCGACGTGCGCGAAGCGATGCACGCGGCGCTGAAGGGGAGCCGCTGACGATCTGGCGGTCGGCAGGCAGCGGGCAGGATTGCTTCCCGCCCACTGCCAAGGCTCATCTGCGACGACCTGCCTGCTTGCTCATAGCGTCCTGATAGTACGGCTGCACGGAGCTGGCTGAGAGCGACTGATAGACTTCCAGGGACCGCTTGGTAGCGTGGCCACTGATGAGCTGCAACTGGGCATCCGTTAGTTCACTGCTCAAGTCAGTCAGTAGTGAGTGGCGGAGACGGTGGGGGTGGAAGTCGGGGATACCCGCCGCCTCGCCATAACGCTTCCCCAGCATCTGAACCCAGCGGGTCGTGAGGGGTCGCCGCGTGCGCTCACTCTCAAACAGATAGGCCGCCCCCACTGTGGCGTTCAGGTGGAGCCGCAGCGGCAGGACCAGGGCTTCGGGAAACGGCACCACGCGATCTTTACTGCCCTTCCCCTGATTCACGCGTACGGTGCAGGCGTCGAGGTCCACGTCCTCGCGACGGAGCTTGACCAACTCGGACACGCGCAGGGCCGAAACATAAGCCAGTCTGAACATGAGCGCGTGCATGGGGTTGGCCTTCTCCACCACCTCGAAGAAAGAGTCCCGCTGCGCTGCGGTCAGATTCTTCGGCAGCTTCTGAGGTGGGCGCTGGTAGGCGAGGCCCGCGCGCTCCCTGGCTCTCTTGGCGACATAGATCGCCTGGCGGTAGTCGAGACGGTGACGGCGCAGCACGCTTGCCATCTCCCGCACGGCGGGCTCCAGCGTTTTGTCGTCGGGCACCTGTTCGAGTTCGCGGTTTCGTTTCATACAGCGAAGTTGGGGAAGTCCGCCCGCAGCGTCGGCGACGGTGTCTGGCTACGGGCGGAAGGAAGGGACGGTGGCACGGGGCGGAACTTCGCTCTTTGCTCATTCTGCGAACTAGAATGACTATTATCTCGTTACGTCGGAGCAGTGACGCGAAACGCATTCCTCTCCCAACGTCGTGCCGATGAACGACAACTGCGCTACTAACAGCATCAAGCCGCGTTAAGGAAGCCGCACAGGCTTGAGTATTCTTTTAGGGCGGTCGCACCACACTACAGAGTGTGGTGTGCACTACTGGCCGTCACAGGACAAATCGCGCCCCCGAAGCGTAGGTCAGGCCCTCCCTCATTGGCGCGCGACTCCGCAGCGCAGAAGGTGCTTTTGCGCCAGATAGAACCTCTGTGGCTGTGAGCATCTCTCCCGTGTAGGGATTCCCCGCCCTTCGGGGCCTGCGGCCACGGTAACTGAGGTGCCACCAGTCTGGAAGATGGGATTGCTGCCAAGCTGACGGTATTGGCACGCTTCTTGCTGACTTAACCGACCGATCCACCTCTAGCAGCTATCCCCTGGCGCTGATGTGGGCAGCCTGCGGGTGAGGATTGCCATGGCAATCGCCATTTCGTTGCCTCCTTACCGCGCTGCGCGGGTCGTTAGCTCGCCTGGCAATCTCTGATCGTGCCAGAATTGCGTGGGCGTCACCGTTTAAAGCCTTCTCTTAATCGTGCGTAAGTATGCCATTATTTGAATCTCCCCTCCGAGTGCTGCTGATCCTGGATGAGCACGAGGCCACCCCAGGACGCGAGAGCTGGAATGCGGGTACCGACGAGGTGGGCTTGCAGATCGTTCGCGCCACCCTCCAACACCTCGCGAGCCAGCCCTTTGCGCAGCCGTGCTTCGATGTGCTCCTGCTTGGCCCCGACCACTCCCTGGCTGATTGCCTCCACCTGTTGCGCAACGCGATGGTAGACGGATGTGATGCTCCCATTGTGACGCTCATCGACGGTGACGATGAGGCGCTCGGCATTGCCGCCCTTCGGGCAGGAGCCGCTGACTACCTCTTCGCCCAGGAAGTCACTCCGCGACAGCTCTTGCGTACGCTTCGAAGTGCGGTCGAGCGGAGACAGTACTGCCTCCGCTCGAAGTGGATGCTGCAAGCCGTCGCCGCCGAGGCAAGGGGTTTGTTCTGGGACGCCGTTGTGCAGGACGTAGGTGCGGAGAAACTGAGCTGGCAAGTCAGGTTATCCGATGAAGCTGCGGCGCAGCGGTTCCTGCCCCTCGACACTGCAGGCTACCGCTCCTATGCAGCCGCCTGGTACCAAAGCCGCCTTGAGCCCGACCGTGAAGAATCGGACCACTACGGCAACACCCAAGTGCGATTGGGGCTGTCCTACCGCCAGGAGTTTCGCTGCCGAGACCGAAACGGAATCACCCGTTGGCTGGTGGAAGACGTGCAGGTGGAGACGCTGGCTCCTGGATGTTGGCGCGCCGTCGGCATCTGTACTGACATCACTGATATTCGTGAAGCGGAGCGAGCGCGGCGAGAGGCGGACGAGTTGCTGCGCGCTGTCTCCGAGGGAATTCCTGACGCGGTATATGTCAAGGACCGAGAGGGACACTATCGTCTAATCAACACTGCGGGGGCACGCTTCCTGGGTAAGACGGTGACGGAAGTTCTTGGTCGAGACGATGATGAGCTGCTCGCACCAGAGTCGCTTCAGCAGGTTTTTAGTACCGATCAGCACGTAATGGCTTCGCGCGAGACTGGGACCCACGAGGAACGGGTCACGGCAGCAGGAATCACGCGAACTTACCTGACAACCAAGGGTCCGCTTTACGACGAGCAAGGCCAGGTTATCGGCCTTCTCGGCATCTCCAGGGATATCTCGAAGGCCAAGGCCATCGAGGAAGCGTTGCGGGCCAGCGAAGCGCAGCACCGCTTTCAGAGCCAGCTCCTGAACGCAATCGGGGAGGCGGTCGTTGCCTGGGATCGAGAGGGGACCGTCACCTACTGGAACTGTGCCGCCGAGAGGCTCTATGGCTGGGGGCACGCCGAGTTTCTGACGCTGAAGCTAGACTCTCTCGTACCCGAAGTACACCGCGACCAGTTGGCGGTAGCCAAAGCGCAACTCTGGGCTCAGGGACACTGGTCGGGCGAGCTCACGCTTCAACGTAAGGATGAGACGGCGTTCCCTGCACTGGTTACGCTCTCGGTACTGCGCTTTGCGGATGGGGACCCCGAGAATTGGGTCGGGGTCTTCACGGACATCACGAAGCGTAAGCGCTCTGAAGCGGCCCTTCACGAAAGTGAGGCCCACATCCGACGCCTGCTGGAGACCGCCCAGGAAGGCATCATTCAACTCGATAAAGAGTCACGCCTCACCTATGTGAATGGGCGCATGTGCGAACTTCTTGGTTACGCGGGTGACGAGCTGGTCGGCGCATCCCTGTTCGACTTCATCCATCCCGTGGACCATCCTGCCGTAAGACGCGGTAAGACCCGTCGAGAGGGTGGGCAGCAGGACAGTTACGAAGTTCGGCTATTGCGCCGTGATGGGAGCGTGCTCCATTCCATCCTGAGTTGCAGCCCGATCCTGAACTCTTGTGGCGAATATGCTGGGGTTCTGGGGATGCTGTCTGACCTGACTGCCTGGAAACAGGCAGAGGCGGCACTGCGGGAGCGGGAGGAACACCTGCGCCTGCTCTTGGAGCAGGTGCCATGCGTGCTGTGGTCCACCGACACCAAGCTTCAGTTCACCCTCGGAGGAGGGACCGTGCTCGCCGAACTGGGGCTGGGGGAACACCAGGATGCGAACCTTTCGCTCGTCGAGCTTTTCGGGACAGATGACCCGCATTTCCCGCCCATAGGAGCACACCTCCGCGCCCTGCAGGGGGAGCGTAGCTCCTTCGAGCTGGAGTCACGGGGGAAAGTCTTCCAAACATGTGTGGAGCCGTTGCGGGCCATTGACGGGAGCATTATGGGTGCGAGCGGCGTGGCGCTGGACGTCACCGCATTGAAGCAGCACGAGGCCGAGCTGGCCGAGGCCGCGCGCCGCGTGACCACGATCCTGGAGAGCATCACCGACGCCTTCTTCGCGGTGGACCGCGAGTGGCGGTTCACGTATGTGAATCAGGAAGCAGAGCGCCTGCTGCGGCGCTCGCGGACGGAACTCATCGGCGAGAACCTGTGGAGTGAGTTCTCGGAAGCCATCCCACTGCCATTCTACGCGGAATACCACCGAGCCTTGCAGGAGAGCGTCCCTGTCCACTTTGAAGAGTTCTATCCGCCGCTCTCGATCTGGGTAGAGGTGCATACCTACCCCACCCCCGAGGGCCTAGCTGTCTATTTCCGCGATGTGACGCAGCGCCGTGCCGCCCAGGAAGCTCTGCGCGCGAGTGAGGAGCGGTTCCGTTCATTCTTCGCTCAAGCAGCCGTTGGCGTCGCGGTGTTCGATTTGCAGGGCCGACCCGTCGAGGCGAATCCCGCTCTGGAGAGGTTACTCGGTTATTCCGTGACGGAACTGCGGCAGATGACGCTTCCCGCGTTAACTCATACCGAAGGCCAGCGACAGAACTGGGAGTTCTTCCAGGAGTTGGTCGCGGGCAAGCGCCGTCAATACGAGTTGGAGACCCGCTTCGTGCGGAAGGATGGCCAGATAATCTGGGGACGACTCATCGGTTCCGTGATGGAAGGTCCCGATGGGACACCGCTCCTAATCAGCGGGCTCCTTGAAGACCTCACCAGACGGAAGCAAGCGGAGGCAGAGCGGGATCGCCTGTTCGAATGTTCTCTCGATATGTTCTGCGTTGCTGATCTGGGCGGCTATCTCAAGCGAATCAACCCCGCGTTCGCCAGGACACTCGGATACACAGAAGCCGACCTAGTGGCGCGGAACTTCCTCGAACTAGTTCATCCCGATGACCTCGCCGCCACGCAGACGGAACTGACCAAGCTGGCGACGGGACTGCCGACGCTGTACTTCGAGAACCGCTGCCGCAGTAAGGATGGCGACTATCGCTGGCTTGCCTGGAACACATTCCCCGACGTGGAGCAGAGCCTCACGTACGCCGTGGCCCGCGACATGACCCCGCTGAAGGAAGCCGAAGCGTCGTTCCAGCAGGTTCAGGAGCAGTTGCACCAGGCCCAGAAGATGGAGGCAATCGGGCGACTCGCAGGCGGTGTGGCCCACGATTTCAATAACATGCTGTCGGTGATCAACGGCTACAGCGAACTGCTTCTGATGCGCCTACCGTCAGACAGTCAGTGGCGCGAACTGATTGAACAAATCCACTTGGCGGGGTGCCGCTCCAGCGATCTCACCCGCCAGTTGCTGGTCTTCAGTCGCAATCAGCTTCTGCAGCCGAGAATCCTAGACCTGAACCAGACGCTTCGGGGGGCGGAAAAACTACTGCGCCGCCTCATCGGCGAGGACATCGAGATGATGACCGTCACGGACCCCACTCTCGGTATGATCCAGGCGGACCCTGGCCAGATGGAGCAGGTGTTGTTGAATCTGGCAGTCAACGCGCGGGACGCCATGCCCATGGGGGGAAAGCTGCTCATCCTTACGGGTAATGTGGAGCTTAACGCTTCCAGGGCACGGCAGGTTGGAGTGTGTCCTGGATCATACATACTGCTCCAGGTTCAGGACACGGGGAGCGGGATCGCGCCCGAAGTGCTTCCGCATATCTTCGAGCCGTTCTTCACCACCAAAGGTGTGGGGGAGGGCACGGGTCTGGGGCTGGCGACCGCCTACGGGATCGTCAAGCAGAGCGGCGGCGTAATTGAGGTGGGGAGCATTCCAGGGGAGGGGACTACCTTTGCCATCTACCTTCCGCGCATCGCGGAGCACTGCACGTTGTCCTTCGAATTACCTCCGACTGATTGTCCTTCGGGCTCTGAGACGATACTGCTGGTGGAAGACGAGCCCCAGGTGCGGGCGATGGTGCGGAACCTGCTCGCGGATTACGGATATGGCGTGCTGGAAGCGCCGAATGGCGAGGATGCGCTCCGCCTCGCGGCCTCCCACGCTGGGAAGATTGACCTCTTGCTCACGGATGTGGTGATGCCCAGAATGAGCGGTCACGAACTAGCAGAGCAGGTGCGAAGGCTTTGGCCAGAAACCCAGGTGCTCTTCATGACGGGCTATACCGACGACGCCATGGTGCGCTATGGATTGGCCGACGCGAAGATCGCCTTACTGCAGAAGCCATTCACGCCACTTACCTTAGCCCAGCAGATACGCCGAGTGCTCGACACCACGGCTCGGCGAGCGACTGCAGCGGAGCCGTCTTTGCTCAGCTAAAGGGTTCTCTTGCGTGCCGACTTCGGTGGGTCCGTGCAGTGGACAGGTGGCAGTCGCCACCTTCAGTGGGTAGCCTTCTCGGCAGGCGAAGCAAAGTGGGCCGCCGCTACTCGCGGGGACTGCTCTCGCCGTGCTCATCTGTGCAAGCAGCGCCACAAAGGCACTGCAGACACGTCAGTAGCTGTTCGGTATCTAGAGGCTTCGAAAAGCAGGATGCGGGCCTCAATAACTCCCTCACACCATCAGGGTCACTCTCACCTGATTGGATCACCACGGGAATCTTCGCCAGCGTACGGGGTCCTTTTGCTGCTCCAGGCGGAAGACCCAGCCGTTCATCCCCGACGTGAACAGGTCCAGCAGCATGAAGTCAGGCAGCATCCTATCGCGGCGGATGTTGCGGGCTTCATGGCCCTCGGACGCGGTCGAGTGGGTGGCTGGCGGTTCTACAGTCTACTAATGAGTATCTTCCCGTCGTTCCAGTGTAGAAGCGGTTTCCCTGGCTGACTGACGGTAAACCACACACCGTCGAGACTCGGCAGCGCCCGCTCCAGCTCATACCTGCTCAACCCCAGGTCCCGCTTCCACTCGTCCCGACTGCGGGAGAAGCTGCCATCCGCAGCCCGAGAGCGCCTCGCGCAGTAGAGCCCCAGTAAGAGCAACAGCACGCCGCGCACGTCGCCGATGAGGTCGCCTGTTGTCCAACGCGGTAAGGCTCTCCGCCCGCAGCCTCGGCGAAGGGTCGTGGCTGCGGGCGGAGCTGAGTGAAGACGGATCGCGGGCAAGACTTCGCCTTTTGCGCATTCTGTGAACTTGGGAAGAGCACGGGGCGGGCCTACGCCCTCTCTAATAGCAAGCTCTCGCTCAAGCGGCAGTACGCTGGTTCGTCGCTACGGCGCTCCGAGGTACACGAGCGAACTTGTAGAACTGTCCCACCGCCTCCAGTGCTGCGCGTCGATCCAGACCACCGCGCTCCATCTCATAAACGGCAAGTGCCTCCAACACGGCCACGACCATCGCGTGATTGCCCAGCAGGACACCCAACCTGAACGCACCCTGGCGATCCACGTTGTACGTCTCCTCGTCCAGCGGGAACTCCAAGCGCGGGGCATCGCACATCGAGAGCCAGGCGATGAAGGCCTGAGACATCTCTTCCGCCTCTGCGGTGGAGATCGCGTGCCCGTGGCCTCCGAGGAACACGCCCACTCCCAACTCCTGCCGCGTCTCGTGAAAGGCCACCTCGACATGGATGTCAGAGTTGGAGACCTCTTTCACGGATGAAGCGCCAGGGCTGCTCTTTGTCAATCTACGCTTGGCGTGGATCGGTGCTACAATCTGCCCACGGCGGTTCCTATAGCTCTTGGCCAACGTTCTATCCTCACTAGGAATGTTGGCCCGCACGTCCTCTTTGGGCGGGCCGCGAGGATAGCTGAAGGTGCGCTTTTGTTAAGGAACGCGGCTCGTGAAGCGCGCCTGTAACCACCGACAAGGTCAATTAGGAGTCCGCAGTATGGCTTCGAGCATCGACAAGTGAGAGGAGCCAGCCCGCAACGTCACAGGATGTAGCTTCATCCCAGAGCAGGTCCGTTGAGATCGCGCGCCCGAGGAGCACGTCGAATGCCAGCTGCACGCGCTGCCCCAGCCGCCGCGCTGGTTGGAACCAGAGATGCACCAGTAATAGTGATTCATCCGCAACCGCATCCACCCGCAACTGAAGCTGGCCGCACGCACACCCCGCACCACAGGCGCAGCCGATGATGACGTGATCGCCGTGCTGGTTCTTGAGCAGCTTACTGGCGCTCATTCGTGTTCTCCGCCTAATGCAGTGCGCCGCTGGCGCTCAGGATGACCAGCAACACAACCCCCAATACCAGGCCCGCCAGGGCGGCGAGGGCCAGTTGGACCGCACAACTCGCTGTGAGGCCAAAACAACCCTGGGCCGCGTCCTTACCCCAAATCGCGCCTATCAACGCAAAGATGGCGAGGACGAGCACAATCACGATCAGAAGTCCGATCAACACAACCTCCCTCGTCCGCCTGTGGCGGAGCCGCACGCATCAGCGCGATTCATTGGCCCGTTGCAAGTTCTGTAAGTAGCGTTGTTGGACGTTGATCATCGCGGTGTACACGTCTCCCACGGCGTTGTTTGCCTCGGTGTCTGACCCCGCGTCAGCCCGCCCGAACATGGCGTCGTTGTTGCGGCAGATGCTCCGCGCCCGCGCAATGGATGCCTGTACGTCACGGTCCAGCAGAAGCGTTCGACCGAGAGCACCTCGATTTTCGCAATCTTGAATAGCCGCGTTGAGCTGGGCTTCCCTCGGCCCCACGGCTCCCGTGCTCTGGACTGCACCGCTTCTTCCGACACTGGGAGGTGTTGTCAGCGATCTGTACAACGAGCTGCCACCCTTGATCAAAACCAGCGCCAACATGATCCCCACCACACTGCCGACCTTCTCCCACATCTGACCCGACATTCACCTCTCCGTGGAATTGAAAGGAAGCCTATAGCGGGCTCCCGAGCGCTTTCACTCTACCGAGCGTCACGGCAGAGTTAAGGAACAAGGGCGAACCAAGTCTCGCAAGCTTGTTCGTGGGGCATGTTCCACGGAATCGGCGCGACACCTCCTTCCAAACTCTCATCACGCATGCCAATCAAGCGTGGAGAGATGGGAGGGCCACCCGAGGAAGCTTTCGGGCGGCTAATACGTAGGCTACGTGGAGAGCGCGGGATGTCTCAAGAGCAGCTCGCCGAGGCCAGCGGCTGCGACCGTAGCTATCTTTCGTTTCTGGAACGGGGCATCAACAGTCCGTCGTTGAGCATGATCTTCCAGATCGCTCAGGGACTCGGGCTGAAGCCATCAGCCCTGTTGGTGGGTGTGGAGGCGGAACTGGATTTTGGAGGTCCGCCTGCCGAGGCCACTCCCGACCGACCCAGCTAATAAGGAGTCGTGCCAGCATGTAGTGTTCGATCGTTCGCGTCCAGCGCCGCCGCGCTTTACCTCTGCGGTGGTGTGGCACCTCCTTTGCGTTGGTTCCATCCCGCCAAATAGGGACACCGTCAGGTGGGGGTCCCAGCGAGCACGGCGAGCGGCTGTTACAGTAGACTCCGTGCAGCCTGGGCGGTAGACGCAAGTTCCAAAAGCCAAGTCGAGATTCTGCGCTGCTCAACCTCTGGTCTGCGAGCCTAGTTCCGTCGGGTGCCAGCGCGTCAGCAAGTCCCAAAGAAGTCGAGAATTCTCGCGACTTCGGCAAAGGGACGCCCAAACAGCTCCCTGAAACTCACGACTTGCCGCGCTCGAACTCACAGGACCACAGAGGGGATAGCAGCTAATGCGGGGCAGGAATGTCATACTCCCTACCACAAACTCTGCCGCCTCTGGAGGCACAAGACTGCGTGCCTATAGAATAGGAGAAAGAAGGCAGAAGAGAAGGACTAGCCAGCGCTAATCACGGGACAGGTCGCGATGTCCCCCCTGCCCTGGGTCCTCCATCAACAGGTACCGCTCGCGGGCACTCATCGGCCTTTCGGCGGTTTGCGCTGGTTGAGTGGCTGCCCTTCCTTGAAGCGGTTCTCGCGGTGTCTTTGCCTGTGTCACCTCGCTCACCTCCAGTAGTTGCCATCGGGCTCGTTCCTGGATCACCAGCAGGAGGCTCTGCTTACGAATACGCCCTATCTGGCGGTTTAAGGGCTCGGCGGCTTCGCTTGTGAGAATGAGCTGTTCCAGGTCGAATTTGAGCTTCTCAAGGCACTTCAGAACCTCGGGAGTAACACTAACCCTCCGACGCCGAGCGTCGGCCTCTAGACTCTTGACGAGTTCTTGGTGGCCGATAACCGCATCGCGGAGGACGCGTTGGTTACGCTGGGCTTCCGACTCGGGCGGAGTTGTGGTCCCAACTGCACCTGGAAACCCGATCATACCCGCAGTAACTGCATTGTGACGGGCACCGATCTGCTGCTCAATTGCACTGTGCCCTGCGTGCCAGGTCGGGGTCGGGGCGCTCTTACCTCTCCTGGACGCCCTGCGTTGGTCACCCGCACAGTGGGTGCGTTCAGCTTTGAGGCGTGCCCACTCTTCCTTCAACGCGGCGCGTTCTGCTTCCAGTCTTCTCCGTTCTGCTGCAAGTTCTGAGCGCTCTGCCTTAAGTTGGGACGACTCGGCCTCGATCCTCGCGCGGCTAACCAGCCAGCCGAACTTTCGGTGGGGCTGACCCCCGAAGTGAACGGCCTCGGCCCTGCCTTCAAAGAATGTTCGTAGCCATCTCCACATAAGGATGTCCTCGGCGACCTGTGTCTCTTGCCCCCACAGACCACCTGACGAGCCCCTGCTAGTCCGAAGTACCAGGCTGTTTCGCAGTTAGAGTGCGCCTTCCCCCACGATATATCGGGCTCGTTCCAACAACTCATCGAAGGTGACGATCTCGGGGTTCTGAAGATTGCGGCGGAACGATTCAAAAGCGACCGCCTTTTCACGATCCGCTTGCAACTCGCCTGTATCCCCGATGATCAGGAAGCCCTTGGGCTGGCATGTAAAAACGCGCTGCGGGTGTAACTCTTCGACCGTGCGCATCTCCCGTGCGAGCTGCGTCTCCCAGTTGCGGCAATAGGACTGCACCTGCGCTACTCCGCCCGCCACACCTGCGGAAACATGATAGACGCCATTCCGATAGGGTTTATGATGGATCAACGGGGCCTGGGGGTGCTTGATATCCACGATCACCGTAAACCGTACTTCGGCACCCGCCGCGAGCAGGAAGTCGCCGCGCTGTCCTTCGTCACCGTGAAACGTCGCCGAGAGGAGATGCGGCTGTGCCTGCACCAGATGCGTGAACTGATAACTGAGCCCAAAACCGAATATCCAGGTGTTTCGTTCGAAGTAGCTCTGCCACTCAAGCTCCGTCCAGTCCCGATCTGAAAGGTGCATCTGATACTCGGCCAGCGCCTCCGCGCGGAGCTGCTGGAGCCGCTGCAGCGCAATCTGCTGCGGAAGGTTGTCACTGAGTTTGGTGATCAAATCCCAGAATTCGTCCCCGTGGCGCTCCGCCAATTCGGTGAGCACTCCCAGGCGTGGCGTTTCCAGCGGCGGCGGTGGAGGTTCGGAATCGGCGATGGACGGAGCTTGTTCCGCCTCATGGCCATCATCTGCACCCGTTGCAGGAAGCCAGTCCGTAAGCTCCGCGAAGACCTCGTTGCGGGGTCGCCCGCTGGCATACGCCTGTCGCAATGAATCGTAGAGTCGCCAGGTCTCGGCAGCCGAGAGGGAAAGGCGAATCTCCTCTCCTGCCCGCAACTTCGCGAGATCGAAGTGGTGGAATGAGTCCATCCACGGCTGCTTGCGATCATGCTTCCGCTGGTGAAGGAGGGTTGCCAGTACAGGCTTGTCCGCCTCCTTTGCGTTGTCTACCCATTGCAATCGCAGGATTCTACGTCGGTAGCTCTTCGATGTTTGCTCGTCAAGCAAGCACTCTGCTTCCAGTTCGATGTCCGCGCAGCGGGTGATCTGGGGTGAGTGACTGGCTGTGCGGAGCTGGATCGTGGTTTCCTGGCTGTCTGACATCGGCCCTCCTGCAACAGAACGGATGCCTGCTAATTGTATGGGGATACACCCAAACGAGCAAGGGTCGTCCGCTCGATGCTACACGGCTGCCGAAAGCGCGAGACCCAAAGTGGGGATGGCGAAACGTAATCCGCATTACCACAAACTCTGTCAGCCTCTCAGGCACAGATTCGCGTGCCTATAGAAGTGGAATAGAGTGGAGAGAGGAAAGGACAAAAGAAACCAACTGATCCAGATCGAAAGCGCAGCAATCAGGGGTCGAACTGGGTAGGGATACCGAGACTGGCTGCCTCCTCGCTCACCACCGTCTTAATCTTCCTGAGTAGAGTCTCGTTGTCCCGCTCACGGGTGAAGTGGAGGTAGACCCCATCGTGGATGAAGCTAACGATCTGGACGCCGCTGTTCCGTTCGATGATTGGGACCATCGCAAGCATGATCCGCACCTCGTAACTTTGCGCCACTCGGGCCAGCAGGGACGGTACATGGTGTCTCCCGCCCTCAAGAGGGTGTTTCACTTGCCACGCATCCTCAGCATAGCCTTGCCCGTATACCTTTGCGATGGCTCGCTGCCTGCCTTCCACCAAGTCTGCAACAAGGGGGTGGCGGAAGAACTTCCCCGCCAGCTTGCTGCCGATTCCTTCTCCACTGCACATCCGAATGATCCGCTTGCCTTTCTTGATCACACCTTGCGCAAGTAGCGTCTGGAAGTTTTCTGTCCTCATTCCGAAGGTGATGGCGTAAATCGTATCCTTCAGAATTGGCTTGTGCTCGTCCCCAAGTCCCAGATAGGTCAGCATCTCCGTCCAGAACGACCGTCCCGACGCGAGAAACCCACCCAGGCGGGAGCACCCGTAGAGTAAGCTGACGATAGCAAGCTGGGCCGCTGCGAGGTCCAGTGCCACTGTTCCCCGCAAGGCCAGCTTCCGCAGTTCCCGTGGCAGCGTGTTGAGATTTATACCCAGAGCGAAGATGCGGTCGGTTTTTGGGGAGTCGGCATACCGCATGACCACTCCGTGCTCCGCTATGGCGTTCAGGCACCGCTCCGCGTACAACCGTTGCTGGAACTGCTCGGGAGTGTCGATAGGGAGAGAGTCCGCGTAGGCCATCATTGCATCCCAGTTGCGGTTCACGATGGCCCGCAGGCTGTCGCCGCGATTGTGGTTCAGGAGATTCAGCAGGGGCAGAGCGGGGTGATCCGCGCGCGGATGCTCCACAAGGTCGTCCAGGTAATGACGATACTCGCGCTGAGCGGTCTCGACGCTGTTCCTGGTGACCTTCGCACCCGACACGAAGTACACCAGCCCCTCCCCGCACCGCCGCTTCCTGCGCGCCGACAGCTCCTCCAGCAGCCGCGTGCGGAGTTCCTCGGAGAGAGCGGGGTCAATGGTGCGTGCTTGTCCCTTGTCGTGCGGATTTACACGCAGGTCCAATACCCGCTCGCTGAACACCATCAACTCGCTCCAGGCGCTGAAGCCCCCCGAGCCAGGCGCTCTTCCTACAAGCCGTGCCACGGTCGTGGCGGGCAGCACCTGAAAGCCCGTGTCTTCATCCAGGAACGAGGAGAACAGCACGTACTGAAGGATGCGGCGGTACGCCTCGGCTTTACGCCCCACCTGAAGCGCGGGATACCGCTCGTGCAGCCAGGAGCGGAACTCGGGAGTCACCGCTCGGTCGTAAAGCTCTCCTTCTGAGTTCTTCGCACGTCCCAACGGCATCCCCATCTGGCAATGGTCGTAGCAGAGCGCCGCGTCGCGGGCGGCTCGTCAGGTCTACGCCTCTCCCGAAAGCTGTTAAGGAATGTGAGCCAGGACGGTCCTTTCAGCACGGACGGTAAGGCGGGACAGGGTGCCACAGGCGGAAGGCCCCGTATTTCCAAAGGTTTTTGCTGAACCGATACAGATTGGATCCATTTGGAACGAGAGAGAGTAGGTACGCGCGCCAACGGCGCAGAAAGACACCTAGTCGCTCTTTATTCGAACCAGAAAGGTACTTCACGATGAGCAACGAACCGACCAACCGCTCCTGGCAACCTGGCGCGCAGGTGGCAGTCGGCCACGATCTCGAAGGCCAGGTCCTTATTGGGCTCCACGGCGAATCGGGCTCCCTGATCCGTCTGAAACCCCAGCAGGCATTAGCTCTCGCCACCGCGATTCGCGCGACGGCGCGTAGGCTGGCAAAGCGCGGCGGAGGGCACGGAGGTGAGTAGGCCCTCAATACTTACCCGCGTCAGGCTCTGTGGGACAGCCCACGAAGAACGGTATAAGCCTGTGCGCTTGTTCGTGGATGACCATGACCCCGCCTTTGTTCCGCTCGTGATGTGGGAGTGCGCAGGTGGGCTTCTCGGTGAGTTGGCGCTTACGGAGGACGAGCGTCTCGACCTGATTCGTCATCTGGCGGCGGTCGGTCGGTCGAGCCGTCCAGCGTGCGACGAAGAGGAGGTGGAATGATGGAAGAGGCATTCATCCGCTACTGGACGCCCCAGACGGATTTACTGGAGGACCTGCCCGCAGGGACGCTCTCCGTTGGCATCGCCTACCGCCCCGAGTCAGGGAAGAGGTTCGGCGTCATCCAGGCCCGCTCCAGAGATGGGCGTGTGCGGCTATTCGAGTTGTGGCTCGAAGCCGATGCTGCCGAGCAGCTTGTCGCTGCTATCGAAGCCATGCGGCCCTGGTACGGGCTGGGCTCCAGCACGCCGCCAGCCCAGGCAGGAGGAGCATGGTAATGAATCCTTTTGCCACTTCCGCGCTCTGTTTCAGCTTCACCGCCTCCTTGCCGACTGCACTGGTGCCAGGGCACATTTCGGTAGGCGGGGCCGTCCACGCGGAGACTGGAGAACGGCTCACGTCCCTTCGGGTCATTTCGGATGACACGCCCGAGATAGTCAGTGAACTCTGGCTCACCGAAGAGGAAACCGTAGACCTTGCCCAGCGCCTGCTTGGGATGGAGCCGTGGTTCCGTCCAGCAGCGGGACAAGAAGACCACGATCTGGATGAGTGATGTGGCTGTCCTTGCGCCAGCTTGACTGGACATCGTAGCCCTGGTCTCGCAGGGTGGCCGAACTACGCTCTGCGGCACCAGCGAATTGACCGCAACCATTCCTGTGTCTTTACGTTCAACGGATTGGCTGTGTGAATTGCATCGCAAAAAGGCGGTTAAAGGCTTGCCTCCCAGGGGTAAACAGTGTAGCCGATTGGTAGTTTACATCACAACCAAGCTACCCATTCGATTACGTCTTGATTTAGCTGTTTCCCCGTTCTCGTCATAGGAGGCTGAGGTGGCATTTTCGTGGAAGAAGGCGGCGATTATTGGCGGAGCCACAGTAGTTGGCGGAGCTGTTTGCCTCGTGACAGGAGGCGCTGCCGCCCCCGCAGTAGGCGCGTGGGTCGGTAGTACGTTCATGGGGCTGAGCGGCGCGGCGGCCACCTCCGCAGGTTTGGCTGCGCTGGGCGGCGGCTCTCTCGCTGCGGGCGGTGCAGGCATGGCAGGTGGCGCAGCAGTTGTGGCGGGCACAGCAGCGGCCACTGGCGCGGGCGTCGCTGCTGGGGCCACGAAACTGCTTACGGACGGACTCGTTGAGGGCAAGCGGTGCATAAAGTGCCCTGAACTCCTTGAGACTAAAGCAGCATACTGCTGGAGCTGCGGTGCAAAGAATGCCTAGTACGGCGACCTTTGGTGGCAACTGGGAGCGAGGAGATTGGGGCAGTAACTGGCTCCTCTCCCTGCTCTCCGCCTTGGTAGGCGCGGAGTATGACCACTGCCACGAACGAGTCGCCAAGCTCCGCACGAAGTACGCAGGCATCAGCGATGACGACCTGGCTAATGAGATCGTGCGTGATGCCTCATACTGGGCGGCGGTGATCGGAGCAGGTGTCGGTGCGATCAACAGCATACCTGGCGTGGGTCAGGCAGTCGCCATCGGAGCGGTTCTTCCCGAGGTGGCCTATCTCGCCAAGGTTCAGGCCACCACCGCGATCCAGATCGCATTGGTATACGATTACGACCTGACCCGCGAGCAGGTCGCGCTGCTCGCACTGGCATGTCTGACCTACTCCTATGCCTTCGACGCGGTGAAGGAGTCCGTCAAGCAGGCCGCGACCAAGCTGACAAGGTCAGCGGTTGAGAAGCTCCTCTTCGACAGCGCGCTGGTCGTAGCCGAGCGGGCAACGGCTGGACTAGGGCTGGCAGTGGCCAAGCGAGGCATGCTGGAACGAGTGCCACTCGTTGCCATTCCCGTGGGGGCTGTCATGAACTACGGCGGCCTCCAGCTCTTCGGGGTGGTAGCAATCAAGTATTTCTCCCCGAACTACACCCGCTGTTACGGCTGCGGGGCGATCCAGGCAAAGCGCGCGCGGTTCTGCTCGGCCTGCGGGAGCGCTGCGGAGGGGTGAACGCGCCTCTTACGCGCGCAGGCAGCCCGATCTCTAAGTACCCTGCTGTCATTCACTAGCCCAACCGCTGACGGACTCGCGCAGGCGGCTTCATAGGTTTCGTGAGGTGGCACTCCCGCGCCGCTCCTTAACAACACCGCCATGCCCGCTCCTTCCCACAGGAGGGCGCGTGAATGATCTGGTTTCTGCTGGCGGTGCTGTTCGTGGGATGGCACTTGCTCATGCTGATCGGGAAGGTCTGGGGCACGGACGGCGTGATGGTGGCGGTGCTGCTGGGGCTGGCCGTGCTCACGACCCTGTTGTTTGGCGGTGCGGCGAGCGTGTTGTTCTCTCTGGGCTTAAGGACAATGGCTTGGTCGCTTCTGGTCGCCATGATCCTACTGCTTGCCTATTTTGGTTGGAGCATCTACGCGGGTCTGCGTTAGAGATCGTCAAACCCCCAGTTCCTAGCCACTGCGCACACGACCCCGTGCGTCGCCGCCTGCCCGATCTACAGGAAGGAAGTCGCAACTACGCTGTCATACCTAACAGGCAAGCCTCATCTTGCAACCAGTCAGAAACACCCGCATGGCCCCGAACCAGCACAGTTCCTCTGTAACGATTGCCTGCAGTTCCTGCGGGCGACGGAATCAGGTGGATCAGCAGCGACCTGGAACGGCGGTTTGCGGCTCATGCCGTCTGCCGCTAACTAACACTCCCTCCCGTTCTGCGGGACATCAGCAGAGTCATCTCGCTACCTTCTTCTCCCGCTTTACTGCTTCCTACCAAGCGCTGGAGCTGAAGAACTTTGCTCAACTGGCGTCGCTCCATACTCCCCAGGGAGTTCGGAGCTATACCGCCGCACGTACCGCTGCAGATTCGCGGACAAGGGGCTCGGTCCTCTCTCTCCTGACCGCCTGCGAGGTCGCTGACACTCCCGCCCTAAGGGAATGGACTAGCCACCTGCTACGCGATTTCACGTCTCCAGAAGGGGTCCCCCTCCCAGGCAGCCTCTTTATCGAGGCGGCGGCAGGGATGGACATGAAGCAGAGCGTGCGCTGGCTGGCTGGCGCTTCGCACGGATTGCTGGCTCTTGACCAAGAAGAGGTCGAATACGAGCGCTTGGAGCGGTACTTCAGCAGTAACCCGCAAGTGCTAAGGGTGGCACTAGCAGTAGCAACCACCTTCGGCATCGCCAATGAGGACCCACTGGTAAGTGGATACCAGGGAGTTCTGTTTGCCCGCGAGTATCACCAGCATCTGGACGATCCTGCTTACCACCAGTGGGAAGGCACTCGCTGCTTTATGCGAACTGCCTGGCGAGGCCAGCAAACCGTCGCGGTCAACGCCTTCCTGGTAGCTGGCGCAGCGGCAGCAGCGGGCTTGACGCTCTTTGAGCTGTTGGCTCATGGGGTGGACGTTGCCAGCGGTGTGGCAGCCAGCCTTCAGTCCATTACAGAGCCTTACAAACTCGCGTGGAGTATCGGTGGCGCTATTGGATCGGCTATTGGGGACCACGACTTTGGTGAAGCCGCTTCGTTCCTCGCTGAAGCTGGCTCCGTAGCCACAGACGTGCTGGAAGGTGCCGCCACCTTAGGAGTGGGCTTGGCTGCGGCATATGGGGTGAAGAAGGCATTTGAATGGATTAACGAGGAGAAGAGTAAGCAGGCTGAAGAGCTGGGTGAGAAGCTCCAGGCCAAGATGCAGTTGCGGGCACTGGTCGAGGGGCAGGCTGCTCTTCCCACCGTTATGCACGCGATGCTGGATGCACAAGAGCACGCGGTCTACCGCCCTGTTCTGGTTGGATAGCTGGCATGCTTTTTTTCGGAGCCATCAAGAACGCGCTGGTCGGCGGCTACCAGGCATTGACGCTTCCCCGAAAGATCGAGAAGCTGCAGCGCGAACTAGACTCGGAACTCCTCTCAGGTCTCGAAGGTCTGAAGCGGTTCCATGCGCACGAATTGCTGTTACTGGCAGAACTCGCCTCTGAACTGGAAGACCTCGAAGCTCACGACCACGCGGGCAGAGGTCGTCTGTTACAACTCTGGATCGACAAGATGAACGCTGCAATCAAGGATGCTGAAGCCAGCTTAAAGCGCGAGCCAGCTAACAAGCTGGATGTAGCCACGCTGGCAGTAAACATTCAGGACTTGGCCCTGAATACCATGCGCGAGCTTGAACAGCATCAGGCTCAAGTCGCGCGGCAACTTCAGGTAGTTGACCAGCACCGTGCGCAGGTCAACTACCACTTCCATGGCATGACCAGCAAGCTGGAGGCGTTCGAACGAACTCTCCAGGAGCTTCAGGCGGCCTCGGCGGCCACCGCCAAGCAATCCGCCCGACTGATGGGAGCCCTGGGCTTCGTAGGTTTCATCGCTGTGGCAGCAGTGGCGGTAGCATTTCTGCGGTAGTCCTACAGGTGGCCTACCTGTTGCTGACCGTAGCTCACGTCTAATCCGCGCTCAACTGACACTGCATCGGCCAGCCCTGTGAAGTCTGGTTGATTGCCGCGACGGCTCTGGAGATGATGGATGCCCAGATACTGGCAGGTGGCGGCGGGCGGAGTGGGTCGTGATTATGGTGACGCATTTCTACGCTACGGTCTTGCCTTCGCGGGGAATGCACAGCGCCCTGCGATTGAGCAGGTCCAACCTGGCGACGTTCTGCTCCTGAAACGCGGCCTCTCGGTCGTGACGGCAGTTGGCCGTGCGGTGGAGCGAGACGGCAAATGCGTGGGTTACGGCGACCGTCCCTGGCTCCGAGACTTCGACGGCTGGGACTTGCCCAGCTACTGCAACGTTGAATGGCACGTTCCCGCCGCGCCTATCCAGACCAGCGGGCTAACGCGAGCTACTATCCAAGGCGTCAACCAGCCTCATCTACTGGAGGTGGCGGACTCAATACTGCGATCAGTGCCTCCGACGACGGAGATCGCCCCCGACCCGCCGCCGACTCGTGTAGTTGAGGATGCCGAGATACTAACGTTCCTCATTCGGGAAGGGATGCGCCCTGCGCAGGCAGAGGACTTGACCTCTGCCTTCCGTCGCATCCGTCTGCTGGCGACCTACTATTATGAGAACTGCCGCTGGAGCGATGTGCGGGAACACGAAACGCGGACCTTCCTCATCATGCCGCTTCTGTTGGCGCTCGGATGGGCGGAGCAGCAGGTCAAGATTGAACTTGGCGTCAGCGGCGGTCGCGTGGACGTTGCTTGCTTCGCGAGACCCTATCGGCGCGACGAGAGCAACAGGGCGAACGATCAGGACTGCGTTCTACTCCTGGAGAGCAAGGACTTCAGTTCGGGGTTGAACAATGCTCCAGACCAGGCTAGAGCCTACGCCGAGCACTTCCCCTCATGCCAGGTAGTCGTCGTCTCCAACGGCCATTGCTACAAGACCTACCTGCGCGCCGAAAGCGGGTTCAGCCTGTCGCCTGCTGCCTACCTCAACGTCCTGAAGCCCCAGGATCGGTACCCCCTCGATCCCGAGAACGTGGACGGGTGCCTTTCTGTCTTGAGATGCCTTTTGCCGCGCTCATGGGGATAGAGGGTGGCAGCAGAGAATAAAGGCCCCGCCATTGCGGGTGAAATCAGAGCCGAACTGGCCTCACCTACTCGCAAGTCTGTCCGATCAGGAACTCCCCAAGCGAATGACGTGCTGCGTAGCTGAGCGTACCGAAGGGCAACTGCGCAGCCCGTCCAAAGACCAGCAGAGTATTCTTCCCCGAGCGAAGCCGAACGCGTGCTCCAGCTACCACATAGGGATTCTCGCGCTCAACTGTGTAGATCGTCTCCCACGGAGCGAGGAACTGGAACTGCAGAAGGCTCAAGTGGGCGGAGGCCACGAAGATTAGCGCTAAGTCAGGCTCTAGGACCTCGACAAGTTCATGCCAGAGAGGCACGCCACGGGACATGAGGTTTGCCCGATGGGTGCGGTCCAGATCGCGCCAGGTCGGGTTGGTGGCAAGCGGTGAGCAGAGATCGGTATGAAGCGCCGTGTTCGCTCTGTCACCGTAGAAGCTCGCCCCCATCCCCCGTAGTAGGTCCGCGTAGGCTCCATCGAACCACTTGCTGTACGGGAAGGTTCGGAAGTAGTCGTTCAGTGATCCCAAATACGCGTGCAGCGAGTCCTGGTCAAGACTGCTGGCGGCGGCGTGTGCTAGGCGGCGTACGGTGGGAAAGCGGCACAGAGCGTCGTCAGGAAACTCAACCTTGGACGGGTTCAAGCCGACCGAGACGATTCGCACGGGCGAGTCCTGGTACGCACTCAGGTCGCCGAAGTACAGGATCGGCAGTGAGGGGCTTACGAGGCAAGGAGTATGGGTGAAGGCCGAGTGAATCTTCCACGCTTCCTCGGCTAGTTGAAGAGCGTCGGACATCATCTCGGGTTCAAGTGGCTCGCCGTTCGGCCAAGGCCAAGGCGTTAGAGAAATAGCTCGACGGGAAGGGCGTCACCACATCCGTCGTGGGTTGCCCCCAACGTTGGCCCTCTCCCCACCGCTGAAGCTCCTCGTGGGACGGCCATCGGTCGGTGTTCGCGGCAAAGATCAGGCAGACGAGGATGGCCAGACGATCCACCGCCTCCAGTAAGGTAGGGGACAGTTCACTCGCCTTCTTTCGGCTCCCGTGGACGATGCCACTACGTGCTGCGTAGAAGCGTTTCACGATCTTGCTGATGCGTTCGCGGATGCTTGGAGCGGGAGACAGGATGAACGCCGACCTCTCGGAGAGCACTCTCACGAGAGGGTCGGACTCGTTGGACACCAGGAGCGTCTCCAGAGCGATGGCTGTCTTCACGATGGCCGCATCAAGGAGAGGTTCTTGTCGAGACTCCACCAGCCAGCGAACCGCCGTGGCCACGCGGCACCCAATTGGAAGGTTGCCCAGGCAAAGCGAGGCCAAGCTGCAGAATCCACAGCGGGTGTAGCGACGGCATGCTTGGCTATCGAGCGTTACGCCCCTTCCAGGCTCCACGCCTCGAAATCTGGATCGCAGGTAATAGCACTCGCGACCGACGGTGAGGTCGAGAGTGGGGCGACGATGAGTAGTGATTGCCAGGCGGCGCTGAATATCCTCGCGTGGCCAGCGCAAGGATACGGAGAGTAGAGCAGTGCTCTCGACGGTAGAAGCCACTCGCTGGGCTTGCTCGATCATTTCGTCAGGGTCGCCTGGACGAGTCACCTCGACGATGGTGTGCCCCTTGAGTGCCTCAACCCGTTGGAGATAAAAGTTGTTCTCCCAGGAGTGCCGCGCGAATACGTTGCGCCTTCGCACAAGTTCCCAAAGCTGATCCGCCTCGTTTTCGGGGAAGCGGCGGATGCTGGCGTGGACAGTGGGGATGTCGAGGCGAGCAGTTGCGTCAAACATCCAACTCGACTGCATGTAGCGAGACTGGTCAGTGCATATGGATACGCTATTCATTGCTTCACTCGCCGCCTAGCCTTCAAGCCGATCCGTGGCTGTGACCGAGTGATTTCATCCAGTCGGCCCAGCCGCTCCCCCCAGTCAGGGAGGTAAGCGTTGAGGAAGCTCTTGAACACCCGTCCGTGCTTTGCATCAGGGCAGAGCAGGTGAACCAGTTCATGGACAATCACGAATTCCCCCAGCTCACGCGGCAGGTCCAGCAATGAGGTGTCGAGGGTGAGTCGGCCCGCCACCGAAACTGAGGCCCACTTGCGGGACATAGGGCGCAGGTAGACGCCGCGCAGCTTCACGCCGATCCGAGAGGCCCAGTGCCGCGCGGCCCAGCGAAACTCGTCTTCGTCCTGCCAGCGGGCAGGAATGGCTTCCGCTGGCCGCTCCAGGAGCGTGGTCATACGCGCCGCAGCCTCAGGAGCGTGTTCGCCACGTCGGTCATCTGCTTCCCGACGAGGGGCCGCAGCGTCTTGTAGAGTGCGGTGCGGAGCTGTCGCCCCTGCCCTGCATCCCAGGCGTAGTCGGGAAGACCCGTGAAGAGCGTGTTGATCTCCTGCGCCTGCGGAGCGGTGATGGCGGGTACCAGTGGGCGGAGCACGGAGTAGATAGCGTAGGCGTTCTCGTCCAGTCCCAGGCCCGCGCGCTCCTCCTCGGCCTGGACGGCTTCCTGTGCCAGTTCCTCAAAGGCTTTGAGCACCTGCTGCGTGGTCAACTGGCGGTCTTCGTACGCCTCCACCAGCGCCTCGGCGCGCTCTCCGATGTTCACGAGGAACGGTTTACCTTCGGCGTCCGCCTGCACCCTGGCGGCGAGGGCTTTGCGGAGGTTGAGGACCTTGGTGGTGTCCCCGTCGCCGCTCTGTTTCAGCGCCGCCAACTCCGCTGCGCCCAGGGAGTGAATCTTGTTCGGCAGCTCGAAGCTCTGGGCCGTGGTGCTGGTGCGAAGCAACTCTCGCGTCTTGGCGGTCAGCTCTTTGTCCACGTAGACCTGCGCGCCATAGGCATTCCGTAGCAGGGCGTAGAGCATGGAAAGTGCCTGGTAATCCTGGATGTAGTCGCGCAAGAAGGCGTCGGGGCTGAGAATCTCGTAGAGCGTGGAGACCTGACGATACCACTTGTAGAACTTCTCGCGCTCGTCCTTGTCCGCGTAGGCTTCGATGGCGCGCTCTTTCTCTTTGTCCGTCCAGCCCCGCGCATAGGTTAGGTGTTGCGGCCCCTGCTCCTTCAGCATGGTGGTGAGTAGGTTCTTCAGCACGTCCAGGTTCTGGATGACGGATGCTACGACGTCGGAGTCGAACGCCAGCGCCTTCTCCAGCCGCTCGAAGATGCCGACAAAGTCTACCACGACGCCGCAGGGCTTCACGCGTCCCGTCTCATCCTCATAGGGGCGGTTGACCCGCGCAATCGTCTGGAGCAGCACATGGTCGCGCATGGGCTTGTCCAGGTAAAGGGTGTAGAGGATGGGGGCGTCGAAGCCCGTTAGGAGCTTCTCCGTGACGATGAGGATTTGCGGCTGCTTGTCGCGTGCGATGAAGTCGCGGCGGACTTCCTTCTCCTTCAGCTCGTCGAGATATTGCCGCTTGAGCAGCTCGGAGTCGTTCTGGGCGGGCGAGATAACCACGCGGCTCATCTCGGCGGGCAGGTGGCGGTCCAGCGCCTCCTTGTAGAGAGCGCACGCTTCCCTGTCCACGGCCACGAGGAACGCTTTGAAGCCCATCGGCTCTACCCGCTCCTGGTAGTCCTGCGCCACGAAAGCGGCGATCTGCTCCACGCGCGTCCTGGCCTTCATCATCTCCTTCAGGGCCACGGCGCGGTCGAGCATCGCGTTCAGTTCCTCCACGTCGGCCACGCCCTCGGCCTGGGTGAGCGAAAGGAACTGCTGTTCCAGGGTTTCGCGGTCCACGCGCAGGTCCGACGGGGCAAGGGAGTAGTGGAGCCGCACCGTCGTGCCGTCCTCGATGCTCTCGGCGATGCTGTACTTGTCAAGGTAGCCCTGCTTGTCGTCGATCCCGAAGGTCTTGAAAGTGCCCCTACCCTTGGCCGTGCCGTCGATGGGCGTACCCGTAAATCCAATATAGCTGGCGTTCGGCAGCGCCGCCATTAGGTAGTTGCCCAGGTCCCCGCCCGTGGTACGATGCGCCTCGTCCACCAGAATCACGATGCTCCGCCGCATATTGATCGTCGCGGGGAGGTCGTCGAACTTGTGGATCATGGAGACGATCAGGCCCCGCTGATCGGCGGCGAGCAGGTTCTGCAGGTCCCGCTTGCTCTGGGTCACCACGGCGGTGGTGATGCCATACGCCGCCACATTGGAGAAGAGCTGCGACTCTAGCTCGTTGCGGTCCACGAGCATGATGACCGTGGGCTTCTCCCCGCCGATGCTCCCGCGTAGCAGCTTGCTGGCGATGGTGATCATCGTCAAAGTTTTGCCGCTGCCCTGTGTGTGCCAGATCAAGCCGCGCCGCTTCTGGGGATCGGCGACGCGCTCGACCACCTTTTCCACGGCGCGTGTCTGGTGCTGGCGCAGGATGACTTTGCTGAGGATGTCGTCTTTGGTGAGGAAGAGGACGTACTCCTTGAGCACCCGCAGGAAGCGGGCACGGTCAAAGAAGCCCTTGACCTTAGCCTCATAGACCTTGTCCTCGGGCGCGTCGTCCTTCCAGTTCAGCAGGTTCTTGCGGTTCGCTGCCCAAGTGGCTCCGTAGTAGAAGCTGAGCATCTGGGACACCTCGAAGACCTGCGGCAGCGCCAGCATCTCGGGCGTCTCTTTGTGATAGCGGCGAATCTGGTCCACGCCCTCCGCCGCGCCGTTCGGCTTCTCCGCCGCTTTCAGCTCCGCTACGGCCACAGGGATGCCGTTGATGAGGAACACCACGTCCGCGCGGTTGGTGTAGACGGTGCTCTTGTGCCGCCACTCGTCCGTGACGTGGAAAACGTTGCGGTCGGGGTTCTCGAAGTCGATGAGGGTGACGTTCCGCTCCCGCTTCTCCTCAGGCACGAACACTGACATCTCGCCGCGCAGCCACTTGAGCGCCTCGCGATTGCCCTCAATGGTGGCGGGGATCAGCCGCAGGCGGCGCAGGACTTCCCGCGCTCGCTCCGTGTTCAGCACTCCAGGGTTCAGCACCTGAAGCTGGGTGAGGAGCACGTCCTCAAAGAACTGCCCTTCCAGCCCGCCGCGCAGGGTCAGGGCCTGATCCGAAGTGAGCCGCTGCCAGCCGATTTGCTCGGCGTATGCCAACATGGGGTCCTGAACGGCGGACTTTTCGGACATAGGGCTCTCCTGATCGCGACTTGATGGGCGGACCCTACGGCTGGCAGGTACCGCATCGTGTCGCCGTGCCTCCGAGGGTGGCGGCCCAGTCGTGCAGCGCCTGCTCCGTCTCGCCACACGCCTTCGCGTAGTCGCGCGTGGAGTTTCGCCCTTCCCACCGCTGGATGTGGTGACAAGGAGCACGATGCAGGACGAGATAGCTCACGGTCGGCTGGCGATAGCAATTCACGACAAAACCCTCAGGGTGCGCCGCCAGCCAGGCGAAGTAGCCCTCGTCGTTGTCTACAAACAATTCCATATTGTTCTCCTCTGTCTCAACGCGCCTGTGCTGCCGCAACCGCTCCTAGGTATCCAGTAACGGAAGCGCGGAGAGCCGCCCCGTCATCAACTCGTCGAGCAGGGCGCGAAACAACTCGTCGAGCAGGCTGGCCTCGCTCTCCAGGGCAGCGATCTTCACGTCACACGCGGTCAGCACGTCCACGATCTCGCGTTGCTCGTCCAAGGGCGGGACGGGCACCTGCAGGTTGGAGACGATCCGAGAGTTAATCGTGTGAAGGCCGCTACTCGTCTTGCTCGTGCCGAGAAGCTGGGTGCGCCCCACATCGCTGTTGATTAAGGCCATCACCCACGTCGGGGTCGCGACGCTCTGGTTCAGTCGCGCACGAATCAGGTGGTTTTGATGGAGAGCGAAGGGTAGCTCGTCGTTCCAGACGGCGGCTGAGCCTAAGAGTCGTGGGTTGCCGTTGCCTTCTACGAGGAGCACGTCGCCCTTCAGGAGCCTGAATCGCTCTGCGTCGCCGTTTGAGATGCCAATCTCTTTCACCGCAGCTAAGCGCAGATGGCCTCGTGTCACGTTGGCAACGGTAAGGTACGGTGCAAGGTTTTGGCTCTGGCGGCGTGACTGGTTGACGGTGAGACCATAGCTCACCTGCGCTATATCTCCGAGCCGCCGAACCTCCCAGCGTTCAGGTATCAGTCCGATGTTGGTCGGCCTACATGGTTCCCCTCGTGTCCCCTGCGTTACGAGTTGCTCTGCCAGCGAGCTGCAACGCTCCCGCTCCACGTCCAGTTCCCGACGGCGGGCCTCGCGGGCGTCTTGAACGGCACGGAGTACCCCTGCGATGGTGCGTTGCTCAAGTTGAGTTGGCACCCACACTTCGCATGGGTGCACAAGGTTGCGGTTCAGTGTAGGAACGCTGACGCCTTGCGCGAACCGCTCTAGACGGAGATGAGTAAGGAAGTAGAAGATGAAATGCGGGTCGTTCCCTTGGAAGTCCTTGACCCACAGGGCGGTATTGAGTGGCCAATAGTCCGTGGGAATCCACGTCACCTTCCCAGCGCTACCGCTCCGTCCAACTAAGACCCCTGGCCCAGCGGCCACCGCTTCATTGTGGTGGCCAACAACTCCATTCGCTCCGACGACTGGTGTGCTCCCAGCCACACGCCGACATTGGGGGAGATCTACCCCGCGCTGCAGAGTGATGACCTCCCCCAATGTCGTATGCCGCCACGTTAGGTCCTTCATGGGCAACTACCACTCAGCCCCAATCGCCCGAGTATTGCCTCAAGCCGAATGTCCGCAGTCTCCCGTTCCGTTCGGGCCACATCAATATCGAGCAGAATCTCTGACAGCGGCCGATGTGCCTTCCTGTCTCCAACATCTACGTACTGCGAGGGGCTGAGGTTGTAGTCCGCAGCACGCGCATCTTCGATTGTTACCAGCCGACTCAGCTTCTCCTGCTCCAGCCAGTCTCTGTACACCTCGGCCACGTTGTCAATGCCGTGTTGAGCGAGCACGTTCTTCGGCCTCTCCTTGACGAAGTAGCGCGACGCGTTCACCAGCAGCATCTGCCCCCTGCGTGCCTCGGGCTTCCCCTTGCGGAGCAGCAGGATGATGCCTGGCGCGGTCGTGTTGTAGAAGAGGTTCTCGGGCAGCAGTACCACGGCTTCCACGAGATCAGCCTCGACCACGGCACGGCGCACATCCCGTTCGCGGTTGCTGCCGCCACTCCCTGACCCGCGCGACGCTGCGCCCGTGTCCAGTACCACGGCGGCGCGCCCGCCGTCTTTCAGAGACGCGAGAATGTGCTGCACCCAGCCCCAGTCGGCGCTGCTAGAAGGCGGAACGCCGTACGTAAAGCGCCCCCACGGGTCGTTCTCGTAGAACTGCTCCGTGTAATTCTTCTGGTTCCACATCGGGTTTGCGGTCACGCGGTCGAACTGCGTGAGTCCCGCGCCTTTCGCCCCGAAGCCTGTATTGCGGAAGGTGTCGCCGATGGCGAAATCGGCGGGGTAGTCGTGCAGGATCATGTTCATCCGCGCCATTGCGTAGGTGACGGGATTCAACTCCTGCCCGAAGAGGCGGGGAGCCTGGGTCTTCTGGTCAGGGTGCTTCCGCTCGAAGGCCAGCCGAGCCTTGATGAGCAGGCCGCCCGAACCGCAGGTCGGATCGTAGACCGTGCCGTAGTGCGGCGCGTCCAGCAGTTCGCCCATTAGCAAGCCCACTTCATACGGGGTGTAGAACTCCCCCGCCGACTGGCCCTGACCCTCCGCGAACTTCCGCAGCAGGTACTCGTATGCTTGGCCCAGCACGTCGGGCCTGGTGTTCTTCAGACCCAGACGGTGGCGGGAGATCACCTCGATCAGCGCTCCGAGACGCTCGTCATCCAGCGTCCGCTGCCCCGCCTGCCGCTCATTGTAGTCCTTCACGTCCAGAACGCCGTGCAGTTCAGGGTTGAGGGTGGCGATCTGACGCAGGCAGTCGGTGACGAACTCCCCCAGGTTGGCGTTGATGGGGTGGTTGCGAACAGCCCGCCATGAACACCCCTCGGGGATGTAGAAGCGCACGATTGGGGGGTGGCCATCCTTCAGCGAGGCGGCATGATCCTCCTCGATCACCTCCCGTGCCAGCCCCTCATCCCCGAACTCGGCTACCTGTGCGGCGAACTCGTCATCGAACACGTCCGAGAGGCGCTTGAAGAAGACCAGAGGCAGGATGAAGTCTTTGAACTTCGGTGCGTCAGTAGCCCCGCGAATCTCGCAGGCAGCGTCCCAGAGCCATTGTTCTAGGGCGGAGATACTCAGGTGCTCGTTGGCAGGCGGGTCCAGTGGCAGGGTCATAGGCTTGTGAAAAAGGGACAGAGAGTCCCAGCGTAACATGGGGACGGTTGTAGCCAGGCGGAATTCTAGCTGAAGCGAACGCCAAACAGGCCACCATCCTCAGTGGCGTCCGTCAGAAGCACGGGAAGGATGTAGTCGTCCAGGTTGAAGCCGCTCGGTAGCTCCCGAGGCAGAGCATCGGAGTTCATGGTTACCACGTACTGAAAGCCTAAGCGCGCCGCTGCCTCCGCGCCAACCTGAAGCGCCTTTGCGACCTGGCGCTCGTCTACCCCGTCGAAGAGATGGCTGTCGTGGATGAGGAATCCAGGGCCGATGCCGCGCTCCACACACAGACGCATCATCATCATGTCGAAGCAGAAGACCTTCATGTTGCTGATGCCCTTACTGCGGTCGCCGTGGATCACCACGTCGAACTCTGGGCCGTTCGGCGACTCGCTGATCTTCAAGCTCCCTGCATCCTCATAGAGTGCATGGGAGACCTCTTCAAAGGCTACAATCGCCTCGTCCAGAATGTCTCGCTGCTCGCGGAAGTCCTGGCGCAGCCGCAAGAGCAACTGGTTGCGCTGGATTTCCAACTCCGTTTTGCTTCCCTCAAGCTGCTCCGCAGCCTCGTACTTTTGCCGCATCGCCTCCACTTCTGCACGACGGCGAGTCAATTCGCCTTGCAAGCTGCTGAAATGGTCCAGCGCGCCATGTGATTGGAGGGTGAGCATGATCTGAGCACGACGTGACGCCAGGCGATGAACCGCCTCTTCTCGCTGCAGTATGCGCCGCTCCGCCGCCGTGATCTCGTCCCCAAGATAGCTGCGCCTGTTCTCGATCACCGACTCGTGGAACGCCCGAACTTCGTCAAAGCGCCTGAGTGTCGCGTCAGGGAGCGCAACGCCTGCCTCGCCATATAGACTTTGCAAATCATCTAACGGGGGAACACTTTCGGTGGCCACGGCCTGCCCCAACTCCGTCACGAGTTGGCGGTCGATGGTGTTCTGATCCGACAACTCGGCGATTTGACGAGTAAGCTCGCCTGCCTCGGTCTCTAGTTCTCGATAGCTCTCCAGCACCCTGAAGGTCGCTACTTCGTCGGTTAGTCTTCGGACTGCCTCCTCGGAGACTGCCAGTCGCGTCCGAAGCTGTGCGGTTGTCCCGATCACCGCTCCGAATGCCCCATCAGCAGCGGCCTTTCGAAGTTCCTTCAGGGACTTCTCTCGCTCTCGCACCACTTGCCATTGCTGCGAGAGCCTCCAGTCGAGCCGAAGTAGATACGATAGCGCGACTTGATGGTCCCAGGTTTGCTGCATGGCAGCTTGCTTGAATGGCGAGGAAAACGCGCCAGATTCCTGTCTTCGCGCGAAGTAGGAAAAGAGAGAGCGGAAGGTAGGTCCGAACTTGGCGCTAGTTTCGGACGCATCCTCGTTCCGCAAGCCGAAGATCAGCTTGCCCAAAACGTCTCGCCACTGATTGTTCGAGACGACCGTCTGGCGCGTATCGCGCTCTACCGTTGGGTTCACGGGCCATTGCGAGGTATCTCCCTTGGCGACGATGATGCGGCTCGGCTGTTGTCCCGACCTGCCGACGGTCACTTGGCTGCCACCGATATCCAGATCGCCCCAGAACGTCGCGTTGACGAGCGCAGGCACTCGACAAAGGGATTCACGGTCGCAGTTTGCGCCCATAAGGAAGTGGATCAGCTCGACGAGACTGGTCTTCCCCGCCCCATTGCGCGTTTGACGGTCCGTTGCGCCTGGACTCTTGTCAGCCAGCAACAGGTTCAGGCCTGCTTGAAACTCCAGCGTCTTGAAGCGCGGCAGGTCACTGTAAATGCGGTGAATCATCACAGAGACCTGCGGAGTCGACCGCGTTCGAGGTCTACTGCTCCCAGGGCGAACAGGAGGTCCAGCGCGAGTACGAACCAGTCGAAGGTGATCGTGCTGGCGTCTGATCGGTTGCACCTGACAGATTTCAGTTCGTCCCATAGGCGAGAAATGGTCTTCGGCTCGTCAAGTAAGCGCAGGACTTCCCCACCTACTACCAGTAGGGCGCGATCCTCTCCCAGCCGCTTGGTTGGGAGGATCATACGGCTACCCCTGCGAGCGGACGTTCAAAGATGTCGCACTGCTCGAAGAAGTAAGCAAGCACCGCCAGCACGGCTGCTTCGTGATCGGGCCCTCGCCGATCCAAGCCGCCCGCAAAGACGTGGAGTGCCTGGAAGATGTCATCCGAAGAAAGACCACGTCCTTTGGCCCCTAGGTATTCGCGGCGAAACGCCTCGGCCATAGAATCGCCGTACGTAGGATCAGGCCACCGATGGAAGAACCGCCCCACCAGGTCTACGCGCTTCATCCCTCCCTCTAACAGAGTACGGGCGTTGTTAGAGAGAGAGTTGGCTTCCATTTTGTCAGGCGGAACAGGTCGTAAGTCTTGCTGTATGGGCATGGGCGAGCGTGCTAGGTGCTGCAGCAACACTCGCAAATCCTCAAACCCGAGACGACTTAGGTTGGCAGTGGTTGGAGCCCGTCCAAGCAGCGAAGCAAGGTCGTCCTCGGTTAAAGAAAAGGCGCGCTGTCGCAATTCCTCATAGCCCCAGGAAGTGACCCTAAGTGGCGTGTGTTCACGCGCCAGCGCCAGCAGTTTCGCTCCCACGTCAGGGCCGAGTCCCTCACGGGAGTTGTGGGCGAATACCCACAGGTCGAAGTAATCCCGCCAATAAGGTAGTGCTCCGTTGAAGTCCTCGTCGATCTTCATCAAGGCAGCAGCAGCGGTCATCTCATTTGGAGCGTACACCTGGAACAGCGTGCGCTCCGAGCGCAGGTAACCGTCGTTCTTGCGGTCTCCGATATTCCCCCAGGGACGAATACGCAGGAAGTCGGCTGGGTGGCACTTCTCCATGATCGAGCCGAACCAGTCCTGAAACGCTTCGCCACGCTTCTCAACGTAGTCCAGTCGGAACTTCATCTCATAGAAGGCCCTGGTCAGGTGATCCATTCCCACTCCAGCCAGGCGCAAACATCCGTTTGCGCGAATTATACCGTGGTGCACCTGCCAGGGCCACAAGACACTCGCTGACTTGCTGGCTGATTAGATCAGTCAGCAACCCTTTAGCCTCGGCCCGCCGTCTTGGCCGCGCCACGGAAGGGCCGCCCTGCTAGTGCGGCAAGATTGCAACCCCCTCTTCGGCAGAGCGTTGCACAACTTGGCCCCGTTCGAACGAAGGCCAATGCGAACCGCACCCGCTTTGTCGGCAAAACGATCAGCGACGGCAATTCTGCAATCCGAGTGCCGCCGCTGGCAGGCATTAGGTTGCCCGCCTGTCGTTCCTTAACCTGCTCCGCTCGCGCGGTATTCCCTCGACAACGAAGCCGACCGAGGAGCCAAGCCGATGAGCTACACCTTCCCCGCCTCCCCCACGCATGACGAGCAAGCAGAGGAGACCCGCTACTGGGCCGAAACCCTGCGGCACGCGGAATACGGGGAGTGGGTGGCACAGCAGGCCGAAGCACTCGCAGAGGATGACACCGACGAGGACGAGGACTGACCGATGGAGATGCTGTCTAAGAACGGCGCACAATATCGCACCAAGCTGATGACCGAGGCTCACGCGGAATCCTTCGCAGCGGCACTTCGGGCCAATGCTCAGTGGGACGGAGTAATGGTTTACGAAAGCCGCCGCGCCAAGGGCGAGCGACGGCATTATGTGGTCTACCACCCCGCCAGTGCAGAAGCCAGACGGGCCATTTTGACGCGGCAGGAAGGCAAGCGAGCAGTGCGTGCGGCGGCGGAACTGGACCAGTATCTCATCGTGCCCGACGAAGACGGGCGCTTCTACTGGGTCCAGAGCACCAGCGGGGAAGTGTACGAGGTCACCTGCTTCGATTGCACCTGCCCAGATCGGGAGTTCAAAGCCCGTCAAGCTGGAATTTCCTGCAAACATATGCTTGCGCTGGAAATTGTGACGACGCACGAAGAGATCGCAGCGTGAACCCCAAGACGGGCGGGGAGGTCATTCCCCGCCCGCTCACAGGCTTACGCCCTCCCCAAACAGGGCTCTTCCACAGGCTCCAGCGTCTCTGCTCTCACTGCGGAGGCAGGAAGCGCGTCTGGCTCGGGTGACTTACTGGGCAAACGGGGATCGGGACTCCGCGATACGACGTGGTGTATCAACCCCATCGCCACCAGCAGAAGAACTGCATCCACCGCCACAAAAAGCGGCTTCTGCCATGCAGGCATGTTCCAGTAGTCCAGGAATAGCTTGAGCATGGAGTCATTGAGCATGAAAAGCGTGAGCCCGAGCGGAAAGTAGAGGCCGATACGGCGCTCCTTTTCGGGGCCTGCCATCGGGTGACCACATTGCGGGCAAGCAAGCGCGGCTCTGGAGATGGTATGAGAGCAAGCTTCGCAAGGTTGGAGTAACGACTGGTTCATAGAAAGAACTAACGGGTAAGTCAACTGCCTGGTTGCGCGTCGGGTAATCCCAATTCAAGGCAGTAGCTGCCAGACGTTGGCGAGGCGGAACTCACCGTGTTGCTATAGACCTCGCGGGTCGCCAGAGGGTTCGGTGAGTAGTACCTCACCCGACGTGTTCACCCCGATATAGCCAACGTGTGTCACTCCGCGCGGGACCACTTTGTCCACGGCGTGCATGATTTCAACTGGAACCAGCATGCACCTGCTCCTCACCCGTCCCCGTTACCCCAAATCTCCACTTGCTTCTCATAACCGTTGCCTGGGGAGCAGGCAGTTCCCTGCTTCGAGCTTACCTCTTCCTTAACAGCCTTGCGGCCTCCCGTATCTCTTCATCACTTCGGTTTCAGGAGAGACACGGAAATGAGCACGAACATCGCCGCCTACGAAAAGGTCACCACCGCCATCATCGAGTCGTTTGAGCGGGGTGTTTGCCCGTGGCAGAAGCCCTGGACGGGGATGGTGCCGATGAACGGCGAGACCCATCGCCCCTATCACGGCATTAACACGCTCGTGTTGGGCTGTGCGCCGTTCAGCGATCCGCGCTGGCTGACCTTCAAAGCGGTAGAGCGTCTCGGCGGGAAGGTGCGGAAGGGGGAGAAGTCCCGCCCCGTGGTGTTCTGGAAGTTCTGGGAGCAGCAGGACCCCGCCACGGGCGAAGTCACCGACCGCGTGCCGATCCTGCGCTACTACTCCGTCTTCAATGTGCAGCAGACTGAGGGCCTGAAGCCCAAGTCTCTCTCCGACCTGATCCCCACCACTAACCACAGCCCCATCGCAGCGGCAGAGGCCATCGTCGCCAACATGCCGCAGCGACCCACGATCCAGCATGGGCAGCAGGCGGCGTTCTATGCACCCGCGCTGGACAAGGTCGGGATGCCTGACCGTGAGCGGTTCGGGAAGGTCGAAGCCTACTACTCGACTCTCTACCACGAACTCGCGCACTCCACGGGCCACAGCTTGCGCCTGAACCGCGAAGAGGTGGTAAAGGCGACGCGGTTCGGTAGCGAAGATTACAGCCGCGAGGAGCTGGTCGCGGAGTTCACCGCCGCCTTCCTGTGCGCACACGCGGGCATCGACTCCACGCGCGAGCAGAGTGCCGCCTATCTCGCGAACTGGCTGAAGGCGCTGCGGAATGACATCAAGATGGCGGTATGGGCCGCTGGACGTGCACAGAAGGCTGCAGACTTCATCCTCGGGGTCGGCGGTGACGACAGCGCCGCACCGACCGAGCGGAAGGAGACTTCCTCTCCAGTGCTTGTGGCGGCTTGAGGTGGAAGGGGCGGAAACCCTCCTCCGCCCCTTCCTTAACCGTGCAAAACTCCGCTCTATCGCTGCATACCCCGAAAGGAGCATGCAGCGATGTCGATCTTCGACGGTTTCCTCACCCTCAGCCTTGACGATGCCTGGCAAATTCACCATGGACAGGTAGAGCATTACTCCCAACTCTTGGACACCGATTCTCAGCGTGCCGCCTTCCAGGCAGCCGTGGAGCGGCTCAACGCGGGCCGCAGCATCGAGTCGGGCTGGGACGTGCCGCGCGGAGTGGAGATTGAGCGCCTGTACTTCCGTGCCAAGAGCCGTACAGACGCCGAGCACGCAGCCTTCTGCGCTTCTCTTGATTGACTATCAGTGACGTAGAGCTGGGCAGCGAAGCGGTCCTCCCGCTTAGCTCTCACAGTGCTCCTTAACTCCACCCAACTGCTCCCTATCAGAAGCGGAGGTGCCTAGGATGGGCTGGTGTTGGTTCCCCTACGTGTGGGCGGAAGTCGTCGGCTGCAACCCCGAGGTGGCGGATGTGAGCAACCCGCGCGGCGAGATCATCCGTGACCGCTACTACCCGTGCGCGGAAGCGGAGGACGGACGGCGCTTCGTGTCTTGGCAGCAGGGCTCCGACCACGTCGGAGACATCGAGAGCCTCTGTGCGTTCTACAACGGCCATGGAGTGCGGCCTAACCCCGAGCGGGACACCGAAGAGCAACCCGCCTATGGCTCCGCAGCCTACATCAAGGGCGGCTGGGAACAAGCCCAGCCTGAGCGGCGGCGGGACGAGGCGAACGCTTGGTGACCGCCCATACGGAGCGCGGTTACGGGGCAGTGATTCCCACCGTTCCTTAACGCCCATGTCGCAGAAGCTAACCCCCTCAGGGGTGCGGACCTGCCGTATCCGCTGACGAGCTGGGGCGGGAGCAATCCCGCTCCGAGGGGAGCAAACGATGCACGAACTCTTTGGCGAGCCGAGTCACACCTACACCCGAGCGCAGGCTATCGCCGATGGCACCCTCGTGGACCTCACCGAGTGGGCGTCAGCCCAGACAGGCTTCATCGGCGGCTTTCGCTGGCCCGTGGCCGTGACCGCTGCGGTCTGGGCCGACCTGAATGACATCCCCACCTGGGCACAGGGTTGGCAGGACGTGCGCGGGCGTGCACACGACCTGCTCTGGATGGCAAGTGTGGCGGTGCGGCGGGCTGGGACCAAGGCCACGGAGGTCGAGTTCGATATGATCCTGAGCTTGCCAGGCGATCCCGAGCCTGCGGACGGACGCGGCGAGGGTGAGTGGGGCTTGATGCGGACTTTCAAGCTGGTGTGTGGCCCGAACGATGATGGGTCACCGTGCCTCACGTTGATGCGACTCGAGGAAGACTAGCCTGGTCCTCCACGATAAGCCGAGGTAGCGGCTGGAGGCCGATTGGAATAATGGCACACCCATTAGGTACCGCGCTGGAGTAGTGAGACTTGCCCCGAACCTGTAGCCGACCCTCAGCCATAGTTACTTCGCATTGTTCTAATGCGATCTTCAAATGTTAAGAACTCGACTGCAGGAACGTGGTAGGTTGCTAGTCTACATGGATACCGAGCGCATTCTCATTTGAATGCTTGCTACGTTATCTCTAACAAGCGCCACCCATGCGGTAGGAGAGTCCAATGAGATGGAGAGGCACAGTACTATTCTGCGTGCTGTCAGTCCTAATGACTGGCTCGCAAGCGTATGCCTGGGATTCCCCAGGACACCAGCAGATCGCCGACATCGCCTGGTCGAAGTTGAACCAGAATGCGAAGAAGCAGATCGCGCTGATCCTCGGCGCAGGAGATGCCCAGTTTCGACCTACGGGCGTGGGTGAGGACAAGGCGCGCAGCGCGTTTCGAAAGGCCGCGACGTTTCCTGATTTCATCAAGGAGCATCGGGGCACTTCATACGAGCAGGAAGTTCAGAGTTTCAACGACAAGTTCCACCCCGTCAATGATCCCCTGATCAGCCCGACCCAGCAGACGCTTTGCAAGAGCTGGCACTTCCTGGACACGCCCATCCGCTTTACGGGCACACCCCCCGCCAGGGCGAAGTCTAATGCACTCGCTGCTCTGACGCTCGCTCGTATGCAACTCTCCCAACTCCAGCAAACACCCAACCCTGATCGGCGGATGCAGGCCTGGTGGCTGTGCTGGATTGAGCATGTTGTCGGTGATCTCCATCAACCGCTGCACTGCGCGTCCAGCTTTCAGACAGGACATGGCGACGAAGGTGGAAATCTCTTCAAGCTGGGTCTCAATGACCTGGTGCACCCCGACAGGAAGATGGCGCTGCATAGTTTTTGGGATGCAGGAATTGACCATGCGAAGAAGTCCGAGCAAGCACTTCACCTACCAATCACCGTGGATCAGGTAACTGCCCGTTGGAACGGTGATGGCTTGTTGCCGTTTAACTCTCCTGAGGCTACGAACCTGGATGTGATGAGTTGGATCACCAAAGGTTCGGAGCTCGCGGATCAAAAGGTGTACTCTGGGATCGCGGTAGGTGGCATTCCTGACAGCCCCTACAAGTCTGCACAGGAATCCCTCTGTAAACGACAAGCCGTTCTGGCGGGATATCGGCTCGCGAACCTGCTGAATGGTATGCTGGGCAATTAGGTCCGATTGGGAAGATGCCGGCAGCGCTCCGCGCTGCCGGCATCCCTGCCACTTCCTTAACTGTCCCCGCCATGCTGCATATTCTCCTGTCACTGAACGAGACGGAGGAGCAGATGGGCGAAGACAGTTATCTCGACAGCTACTGGGAAGACCGATACGAGCTGGCGCATGCGGAGCCGCCCTACGAGAGCGACGGACCATCTGTCGCCCTTGACCACGATACTGAGGACGGGTTCCCCTACGACGTGCGGGACTGCTCCGACGATGCCGATGCACTGGCATCGGTGTGGGGTATGGACGAGGACTACGGCGGCTACTGGGACGAGTAGCCGCCGCCTTGGAGGTCCTACGCGCTGGCGAGGTGCCGCTGGATCAGGGCGGTCGCCTCGTCGGCAGGTACCTCGCCCCGCGTAAGCAGTTCCAACTTCGCTGGAGAACACCCTATGTCTGACTGGTCTGGCTCTCGATCAGCCGCATGTAGTGCTCCGTGTCATAAGGGACAGGCTCTCCCGTGAGGAGTGCGTCAGCGACACAGGTACAGAACGACGACAGCAAGCCAACCGCATCCTTCCTCGCCAACATCCCAAAAGCCACGTGCGGACCACCCATCAAGAGAGTGACCAAGCCAGGTCGAGTGTTGAGAATCTCCTCAACGAGCCCGTCCAGCGAGCGCTCTGTGCGCAGCCAAGTGATGCCCTTTTCCGCCAGCCTTATAAGCCAGCGCACCATGCGGCGTACCTCGTCCCGATCAAGCTCGGCACGGAGGACGAGACACACCATCAACGGCGCAGTGTGGCTGATCTGTGCGTGCATGATGCTGAACGAGTGGTCCAGGATCACCGAGGGCATGTCGCTATCCCGCAGTGCGTAGCTCACGCCCAGAACAAGCGACCACAAGTAGGGGCCGTGAGGCGCAATGTGGCACTCTCCGTCTCTCCAGGCAACCTCGATCATTTCCCTGATAGGGACGCGAGAATGAGGGTCTGAAGGCTCGTGGTATGAGCAGTGACCCGTGTTGATCGTCCAGTTGGAGAACCTATCCATTCAGCTTCCTCTCTAGCGTGATCGACGGTCGAGATCATCCTCGACCCGTGCGATAGCGCGAGAGCGGAAGCTGTTAAGGAGTTCAGTGCGTGAATGACCTCACTCCTCCGAGCTGACGGCGGCATTGACGCTAAGGGCGGCACACGGAGCAGGGGGTGAGGCCCCGCATCTCGGCATCCTGCCTGCTGCTCCTGGTCTGGTTAATGCTGAGATAGCGGCAGCCCGCACGATGATACTTCTTGCCCGTACGGGTCACATACACGACTGCTGCGGCATCCGCTGGGGTCCTTCGCTCGGTAGCGGCTCGCACTCTGCCAGTCCGTAGTTCGGCGGCAGGCGCAGGCGCGCGCTGGTTCCCGCCGTGGCGAAAGTCCCACGGTGGGATGGGGTTTGGATCGGCCCAAAGGCCCCGCCGTTCGCGGCGAGCCTCCTCTTCCAGCGCCTGCAGTGAGCGGTCGTTCGGGGCATATTGGCGATACCACCACGCCATGCCCGCCCAAACTGTCTCCTCGTTCAGCGAGTGCCCGTCCTGAAGGAAGACCTCAGTGGTTCTGCGGCCATAGCGGTTAGTATCTCAGCCCCACACCTGCGAGTGCAGGCAATATATCGTGCTGTACATTCCCCACGGGCCGTACTAGTTCCTAGTCAAGAGGAAATATTTTGGAGACGGTGTAACTGCACCGCAGCGGGACAAGAGCCATACTCTAAGTCCACCTACCTGCTCAGGAAGGTCGTGTCGAGCTGCTCTGCAAATGCTTCTTGGAACGGCAACTTGAACAGCGGGCACTTCCAATTGCCGCGAAACACGCGATGCACTCTTCTAGAGCAATGCACCTGGTAACCTTACGAGCCACCTTGACCTGAAGCGCGAGATTAGCGAATGAACGAAGCTGAAACGACGGTGGGAAGCCCCGAGCGTCAGAACGGCGGCACGTCGCCGACCGTCCACACGCCTGCGGACGCACTAGTTCACAAAACTTCTACGCTTTTGACTTGGGCTGCAGCCACATTAGGCGCAATCACAGCGATTCTAGGAACATTTGGGTGCCTGGCTACAAATGCACACAATGCGATGCTGGGATTCGATACTGATTCCACACAGAACTTCGGCTTCATCATACGTGGTGCTTGGTTTATCGTCAGTGTCGGCTATCGGGCAATAGTTAAGCCGCAATTTGATTCCCAAGCCTGGGTAGCGATAACAGGCGTTCTCTTTCTCATTCTGAGCTACCAGTTGCACCTTAAGGTTCCAAAAATTCGCCTACTCCTGCGATACAGTGGTTTGACCTTCATTGTCTGGTCACAAGGTTGGGCAATTCAACAGTCCGAACAACTTCAGGAGTATGGAAATTTTCTCCTGGCAGGTGTACCGAATAGGCCACTTTTCACAATGATCGTACACTCACCAGCCCTAGCGGCAGACTATTTTGGCCGTATTGCGCTAGTTACCTTGATCTCAACGACAGCCGTTCTCTGCTGGCAGCAATCGGAATTTGGTTCAGTGCGGAATGCAAGGGAGCAATTATTCTACAGTCTATCGACAATAATCGCAGCAGTGTTCACAATCGGATCGGTCCTATCTCTTTCAATCAGTTATGGTATCCTGATGATATCGAACTTCTATCCTAGGGTTCGACTGATCGTTCCTTCCAAGGAAAGCGAGATCAAAGGTCTATCTAAATTGTCCATGCGAGGGGCACTTTTTCTGATTGGACAGGATGATAGTAAGTTTACGTTTTACAATTCCGAGAGACCTGGACTTGTCGGTGTTAGGCGCGATTCCGTCGATCAAGTCACATTATTTGGGCACTTCAATATACTCAGGGAGATGCCGCTATACGATTATTACAAGTGCCAGTTTAGCCCAGATGGCTATTGGACAAGTCCGCATCCAATCCAGTCGTATTCAGGAATGAACAGCATCTCCATTTACAGTGAGGACCCGCGCACTCGGCTTGATGTGGACATCAAGGAATTCGGGTCGCAAAGGGCCGTCTGGTCTGGGAAGAGCGTAGGATCGGTCGTCAAGCCTTTGAAGCAGGGCACCTTCACTGTCACGGTTAGGCGTATCCTTGGGGAAGGAGACTGCAGCGTGAAGGTTGTCCGATTATCTTCCCAATAGGCCTTTTTTGTCGGCATCGCTTGTGTGCTGCAGTGCGAGATCATGGCCAAATCTAGATGCTCTCCGACGTTGACCCTTAGCCATAGTGGTCGCTCGGACGCACGCTTCGGAAATCCTTCCGATCTATGGGGTAACCACCGTGTTTGGGGCAGATCACGGAAGTGGGCTCGCCCTTATCTCACTCGGTCAATCCGCCAGTGAGAGACGAGCTACAATCATCAATGTCAACTCCCAAATTGGCCCCCTACCTCATCTGATCCCGAACAGTCTTCCCAGGAAGCGTAGCAGTGTCGCCAGAAGAGCAGGGGGCTCTCGGTCTGGCTTCCAACCGCTGGCGATGGGCTCGGCAGGTGGAGGCGCGAACTTCTGCGGGTCAAAGGGCGGAGGCTCAGGGCGAGGCTGATCCAACTCGGCTATGAAGCGGGAGGGCCGCAACTTCTCGGTGGTGACCAGCAGGCGCTCGATGGCACGGGTGAGACCCACATAGAAGACGCGGCGCTCCTCCTCCAGTGCGGCCTCCAGCCCCGTGGCCACGGAGTGGGTATGCGGGAGTGTGCCCTCGGCCACATGAAAGAGCACAACGGACCGATATTCCGCACCCTTACAGCTATGGATGGTTGCCACAGCGACCTTATCCTCGTCCTGCCCGTTCTCGTTGCGCGGCGAAGGAGGCCGCCGCGCGGCTTCCTCTTCCTCCCGCATCTGCTCGTGGAACCAGTCCACGAAGCCTTCAAAGCGCGGATGATCGGCGGCGAGGGACCTGACCAGCGCGATGATCTCTCCCCCTGTGGAAATCCCCGTGTTGACGCTGTTCCTGTCCTCCTTGCGGAAGTATTCCTCCAGCCCGAAGCGCTGCAAAAGGAAGCTGAACACATCAAGGGACGTACGCCCCGAGGACTGGTTGTAGGCGTGCACTGCCTGCACTTCCCGATTGAAGTCCTGGACGAGCCGTTGTGAATGCGCGGGGAAGCGGTCGGTCTGGGACAGCAATGCCCAGCCCTCGTCCTCGACCTGCTCCAGTACTTCCCGCTTCAGATAGCGCGGTGGGGTCCCCAGCGCCAGGCGGAGTTCGGCGGGCGGCACCGTCTCGGGACGGAGGCAGAGTCGCAGATAGGCCCCCAGCAGCCGTCCGACGCGGGAGGTGAAGAAGACCGCCCGATCCAGCGGGATGAACGGAATCCCCTCTTTCTTGAGAGCGATCTGGACGATGCTGGCGACCGTCTTCACCCGTACGAGCACGGCCATATCACGGTAGGCGGCTCCCGCCTCAGCCCACTGGCGAATCGTTCTAGCGGCTTCCAGCGCTTCCGCCGTAGGAGAGTCCCCCACGAAGGTACGGAAGGCACCTGCCTCCTCGACGGCGGGCTCCCCATTCCGCAGCGCAGGGCGGATGGGCTTGGGTTCCCGCACCCGATTGTGGGAGATGGCATTTGCTGAGCGGCGCACAATCTCGGGCGCGCAGCGGTGGTTCTCCCCGAGGGTATGCACCCTGGCCCCTTTGAACAGTGTGCGGAAATCCGTGATGTTGCGGGGATCGGCACAGGCGAACGAGTTGATCATCTGGTCGTCATCGCCAACCACGAACAGGTTGTTCAGAGGTAGGGCCAGCAGGCGCACCAGCAGAAACTGGACGGGCGTGAGGTCCTGAAATTCGTCCACGAGCACCACATCGAAGCGTTGCTGATACTGGCGACGCGCGTGGGGCGAGGCGAGCAGCGTCTCGACGCCGCGATAGATCATGTCATCGAACGTGATCAGATTACGACGCAGCAGCTCCTCATCCACAGCGGTCGAGACGCGAGCAGCCTGCTGGGAGTCGAACTGCTCCACACCCTCCACTTCCAGCGGCTGGCCCAGGGCCGTTAGGGTCTTCTTGAAGGTGGAAGCATATTCACGGCACGCCTCGACCAGATCATCCTTCACGAAAAGACGCTGCGAGGAAAAGGTGTCCGCTGGCTCCGCCTGGCGCTGCAGGTCCTTGGCAATCGCGTCCCGATACAGGCGGTTAATGACGGCCTCGTCGCTCAGGAGTTTGCACCGAGCGTAGCGGCTGCCCAGCGCCTCGCGAGCAACTTCAAATCCAATACTGTGGAGTGTGCGGACCACCACCTGCGGAAGACCACGCTCCTGATGGATGCGCTGCTCCATGACTTCGCGCGCGTGGCGATTGAAGACGACGCAGAGGATGCGCTCGGGAGCCACTCCTGCCCGTACGGCTTCCACTACCCGCCGTGTCAAAACGCGGGTCTTGCCTGATCCCGCAGGAGCGAGGGTCAGCACGACCCCGTGCTGTGGGGTGAGGCACTTCTCCTGTTCATCGGACAGTGCGGGTAGCGGCTCGGGAAGCGGGCGAACAGGAAGCGTCCAGTGTCTTGCCAGGCGGCTCAGTTGCTCTCGGACCCGCTGGGCACACAGGTCGGGATTGTTCCAGATGCTGCTGCCCGAGAACCGCAATACCTCCGCGATGCCGTGCTCCGCCTTCAGGCTCTGGTCCCGTGCGTCGTCCCGCTCGGGGTGGTGAAACTCCCGACCATCCGCTTCGACGGCGAGGATCAGTCCATCGTTCGTCACCAGGGTGAAGTCCAGGATGTAGGGACCTCGGGGCACCTGCGCCTCAAAGGTGAGGCCCGCGCGGGTCAGCGCTTTCGCGAGCTTCTGTTCGATGGGGGTCATCGGCGGCCCCGCCAGCTCGGCCACTGCGTCAGGGCTCGGAAAGATGATGCACATCTGCGCCAGCAGTGCGCCCATCTGCTCCCGCGCCAGTTGGAGCAGCGAGTCCGCCAGTGCTTCCTGGCTACCGAAAGGGAGTGCGCCCGCTCGGAATAGCTCCTGCGCGCACTCGGTGAAGAAGTACAGCGGAATACGGAGCCTGAAGGCAGGCAGTAGGACCTGATGGATGAGGTCAGCCAGATTGTCCTGCTCGGAAAAGAAGCGCTCGGGCAAGTCCTTGAACACGATGCGCTGCTCATCACCCGTCAGCTCAGGGAGGGGACCGTCAGGCGTGACGAACAGCGTCCCAGAAAGGAGCTGAACCTCGGGTAGCGGTGGCGTATCCAGACAGCGGAAGACCGCGATGCCACGTCCTTTGGTTTCCCAGGGGGCGTCTTTGCGGGCAGTGGCACGAGTGGTCTCGACAATCATGGCGGCGTTAGCAGGGCTTTCAACCGCTTCCAGGCATCAGGTGAAAGCTGTCGTGTGCCTCACCACCCCAGTACGGCCCCAGATCGACGGAGCCGAATCGGGTCCAGCGCGTGCCCCAGTAGGGGAGCAATTCTCCCCAGGAGAGGAGATTGCCTGCCTGCCTTCCCAATTAACGCTCTGGGAAAGCCGTCTCAGGTCGAGGAGCGATCAACTTGAGGGTTCTTCCCGTCCCTCCTCTTCTACTACCCACCTCTCCAACTTCCGTTTCGCAATGAGAACCCTCCTGCGCCGTGTGGACCCCGCCTATCTCTGGTTAGCTGCGTTCGTTATCTTTGCTGCCGCTGTGCTCTGGCTCTCTGTGCGGCAGCACGATACCTACTGGAACACCACGTTGCGGCGAGTGCAGACCGTAGACTTCAACATGGTCCACGCCCAGCTCCCGTACGCGCTGGCGTATCTGGAGCGACAGGGGCGACGGGACCTGATCCAGCAAACCCTGGACGCGAACTTCGGTCTCTTCGGCCTGATCTACACGGATAACGCAGGGCACATTATTGCCCAGAGTACCGACCCGCGCAGAACGGTCCAGCTCACCACGCAGGAGTTGGAGAAGTATAAGTGCTCCTATGTCTACCGAACACCCCAGCCTCCCCAACTGGTGGCGAGCAGTATCTATGACGAGTTCCTGACCCAGCGCAGGCTCACGAGCACCTCCCCAGGCAGCACTTATGGACGGCTCTACACCCTTCGCCCCCGCGTACCGTCCTTTAGCGAGACGCTCGCTCGCAGGGAGAACTGGCAGCGCCTTTTCGGTGGTGGGAAGCCCCCCTCTGATTATTTCATGAACATCTTGCTCCACTTCGGCCTGATCGGTCTGGCCGCGCTGATCTGCTCCCTGGCGGCGGTGCAGCAACGCAGGATTGCGGTGCTGGAAGCGCAGCGGCATCAGGGAGAACTGAAGACACTCCAGCAAGAAGCGGAGCTGGCAAGGAATGAGCAGGCGGAGCAGAGCTTGCGCGCCGTTGAACTGAAAGGTGAGCTGAACCGTCTGGCTGCAGAGAACCAGGTGCTCGGCGAAGAACGCTCGCTTGCTGAACAGGAACAAGCGAGGCTCCAGCAGGCACTGTCCACCCAGGACGGGCAGGTCTCCCGCCTGCGAATTGCGCTGCACACCGCTGAAGAGGCGGCGGCGCAGGTAGCTCGGGTAAGCCACGACCTGGAAAGCGCGAGAGGGCGATTAGCGCAGAAGCAGGCTGCGTTGACCGCCGCTCAATCCCAGATGGATACTCTGGCGGCGACCTTAGAGCAATCGGAGCGGACCAACTACAGGCTCTCAGACGAGTGGCAGCGAGCGGCGGCGGCACGCGAGCAGCTCCAGCAGGGGTATTCCCTACTGGATACGGAGGTCCAGCGCCTCAAGTCGGAGTTGTCGGAAGCAGAATGGCAGCGAGAGCAGGCGGCTGCACTGAAGAGCCAGCTTCAGGCTGCAGAGCATCGCTACAGAGAGCTCGAAGCGGCGCGGGAGAATGCGGATCAGCGACTAGCTGAGATGCTGGCCGACGTGGAAGCAAAGCAAACCGAGAGCCGCGCTTACTATGAAGCCTGGTGCAGCGCTGAGAGCGCTCGGGAAGCCGCCGAGCGGCAGCTCTCTCTCAATGAGAAGGAGCGGAGAAGACTGAAGGAGGAGCTTGGGGCGGCGCAGTGGTTGATCGCACGTCTGGAGCGAATGCAGCAAGCGAGCTACTCTCGCGAAAACAGCCCTGCAACTGCCGTGTTGCCCGCTCCCCAGGTGGTGCGCAGCCTGGGGGATGGCAGCCGACCCAGACACGTCTTTTCCCAGGTGTGGCCCAGTGTGGTGCTCACACCCCATGCTGCGCGTGAACTGGAGGATGCCTCGGCGGCTGCGCCCACGGAATTTGGAGTTCTCTGCCATCTACTGGCGCAGTTAGAAGCCAGTGAAGGGAACCTCGGGAAGCTGAAACAGGGTGGTCTGGAGATCAAGAAGTGGCAGACAGGTAGTGGCTTCTACGAGATCAAGAAGCCGCCGACTCGCATTCTCCTGCGCGCGCGGACAGGAGAAAAGACCTCTGTAGAGCGAGTCACTGCCCGAAAGAACGACCGCACAGAGGACGAGTTCAACCGACACGTTCGTGTTGCGCGGAGTTGAAGCGCTGGAAGCGTTTCTCTGCACTGCCGCACTTACAACACGGCACAATTCCAGGGAATACCAAGATACACTCTGGTGCTTTAGGTGATGCGACTCGGGCGCGGCCCGCCTCGCCCGTTTAGGTGAGCAGAGGCGTGAAAAGGACCTACCCTGCCAGCGGTATATGGTACTGTGCTGCTCATGGTACCACGTTCCCGAGAAACATGGCTAGATGAAAGGCTCCCACGCCTCCGCGCATCCCCACAGATGAGGACTACACAGATTACAACGGTGGCAGTTGTGGCAATCTCTGGCGCAGGCTCCCAGAGAACTGGTCTTGTTCTGCCTGCGGGCGCACCAAGCGTCAAGTGATGTTCTGGACTAAGGTCAAGGACCTATCCCAGCCGAAGGTGCCTCCAGCAGACGGCTGGCTCTCGGTTGTGAACAGGCATCATGACCATGTGGAAGACCACTTCCCAGGCACCGCCCGCTTTCCCAGAACGGAAATCTGCGATCTGTGCAACAACGCAGACGCAGCCGCCAAGAGAGCATTGGGCATTCCTAGGTGGTTCAGCTTCTCTCCCGAGGAAATAGGCCGCTTTGTTGCCGCCACTCCGCACGGGCTTCATGTCCGCGATGATGAGACGGCGCGGGTGATCTTCCGCGCTATCCACCCTGACATTCCCTTGAAGGGTGATCCATTGTAGAGCCCTGTCGGCGGCTCGCGGCGGCTACTGGGACGAGTAGCCGCCGTCTCTCGGGGCTCTACGCGCTGGCGAGGTGCCGCTGGATCAGGGCGGTGGCCTCGTCAGTAGGGACCTCTTCTCGCAGGAGCAACTCCAGCGTCGCGAGGGAACACCATACGTCTAGCTGGTCTGGCTGCCGATCAACCGCTTGTAGTGCTCTACGTCGTAAGGGACAGGCTCTCCCGCGAGAAGTGTATCAGCGACACAGGTGCAGAACGACGACAGCATGCGAAGGGCATTCTCCCCCGCTACCAGTCCAAAGGCTATATGCGGTTCACCCATCAGAAGGGTGACCAGAGCAGGCCGAGTACTGACAATGTCTTCAACCAACTGATCCAGTGACCGCTCCATGTGCTTCCAGGTGATGCCCTTCTCCGTGAGCCTTGCCAGCCAACGCACCATGCCCCTCGCCTCGCTCTCGCTCTGATCGGGGCGGAGGACCAGGCACACCATCAAAGGCTTGGTGATGCTAATGCGTGCGTGCAAGATGCTGAAAGCGTGATCCATGACGCCAGGCGGCATCTCGCTGTCCCGCACCTCGTAACTCACCCCCAGGGCCAGCGTCCATAAGTAGTCTCCACGAGGCGCGACGTGGCTCACCCCGTTCCGCAATGCGCTCCCGATGAACTCCCGTGTGGATACCTGCCTCGCTTCTGCAGGCTCGTGGTATGCGTGGTGTCCCGTGTTGATCGTCCAGTTCGAAAACCTGTCCATTTCCTCTGCCTCTCGTCATCCATCGCCAATCGCGTCGAATCTTGCTCGACGGAAGCGATAGCGAGAGGCTGAATCCTGTTAAGGAATGTGGCTCCTGAGCAGAATAAAAACCGAGACGGCCAAGGCCCAGTGCTTCTGGAGACGTGTTCCGAGCATGGCATGAGCCCCTGTGCAACAGGGGGGTTCCTTAACAGGCCAAGACGGCCTTCCTATCAAACAGTAGACGCCCTCCCATCTTCCGAGAATGGCGAGTAAAAGGGATTACATTTAGCCACGAAAAACCAGCCTTCCCGCCCGCGTAGCTCAGGGGATAGAGCGCCTCCGTCCTAAGGAGGGCGTCAGCGGTTCGAATCCGTTCGCGGGCATACTTCCGGGGCACAGCCCACGCGGAGACAGACTGCCTCCTTCTCGGGTGCCCC
>Ga0255338_1001196_pt1 | contig 52859 bp, 57 predicted proteins | sample MeOH1_35cm_T4_19_FD_203715 | JGI IMG/M metagenome (GOLD analysis project Ga0255338, IMG submission 203715) | Sandy soil microbial communities from University of British Columbia, Vancouver, Canada - MeOH1_35cm_T4_195 | ecosystem: Engineered > Artificial ecosystem > Sand microcosm > Unclassified ... | reverse complement strand
ACGGCCCGCAGGGGCGTGCCGGGGGACATGGAGTGAGACGGACAAAGCCGTCCTGTGCCGGACCGAAGGCAACGGGCGCAGCGCGGCACCGCACCGCAATCGCTTGCGGTGGGCATCCCCCGTCCCGTCGCATTGATCACGTCGCTTTCGCCGCGACCTCAGAGGACGCAGACAGTTCCAGGACACCAGTGCGCCTGCGCGGGCATGACGGGTATGTTCCGAACAGCGCCCAACACTGCGCCAGCGCGATCACTTCACGCGCTTGAGCGCGGGGCGCGGGCCGTTGGGCGGGCGCGGGGGCTCCTCCGGCGGCGTGGGCGCGGCGGGTTCGGGCACCAGCTGCACCACCTTGCTCTCGCCCTCGGCGGCGGCCGGCACGCTGGACAACGGCGAAGGCCGGGTCTCCTCGGGCGGGGCGCCGGGCACCGGCACCGGGAAGGCCATGCCCTGCCCGTTCTCGCGCGCGTAGATCGCGATCACCCGGTTGACGGGCACCATGATCTCGCGCGCCGTGCCGGCGAAGCGGGCCTTGAACTCGATGAAGTCGTTGCCGAGCTTGAGCGAGCTGGTGGCGTCGTAGCTGATGTTCAGCACGATCTCGCCGTTCTTCACGTACTCGCGCGGCACCTGCACCGTGTCGTCCACCAGCACCGCCACGTACGGCGTGAAGCCGTTGTCGGTGCACCATTCGTAAAGGGCCCGGATCAGGTAGGGGCGGGTGGACGTCGATTCCAGTGCGTTCATGCTCGGGGCGCGGGTACTTCAGCAGCCGGCCAAGTATGCGCTACTTGCGCATCACCTTTTCGGAGGGTGTCAGCGCCTCGATGTAGGCCGGGCGCGAGAAGATGCGCTCGGCGTACTTCAGCAGCGGCGCCGCATTCTTCGACAGCTCGATGCCGTAGTAGTCCAGGCGCCAGAGCAGCGGCGCGATCGCCACGTCGAGCATCGAGAAGTTCTCGCCCAGCATGTACTTGTTCTTCAGGAACACGGGGGCAAGCTGCGTCAGGCGGTCGCGGATGTGCGAGCGGGCCTTCTCCAGCGCCTTCTCGTTGCTCTTCTGCGCGCGCGACTCCAGGGTGGAGACGTGGACGAACAGTTCCTTCTCGAAATTGAGCAGGAACAGGCGCACGCGGGCCCGGTCCACCGGGTCGCCGGGCATCAGCTGCGGATGCGGGAAGCGCTCGTCGATGTACTCGTTGATGATGTTCGACTCGTACAGGATGAGGTCGCGCTCGACCAGAATGGGCACCTGGCCGTACGGATTCATCACGTTGATGTCTTCCGGCTTGTTGTACAGGTCGACGTCGCGGATCTCGAAATCCATGCCCTTTTCGAAGAGCACGAAGCGGCAGCGATGCGAGAAGGGGCAGGTCGTGCCCGAATACAGCACCATCATCTTGAAAGTCCTCTAAAACCAAAAAGAGTGGGTGCAACGGCAGCCCACTCTACGCGAAGTGCGCACGCCCCGCCGTAGGCGGGACGGCGTTTCGTCAGTGAATATCTTTCCAGTAGGCAGCGTTGAGGCGCCAGAAGACGACCAGCAGCACGCCCAGGAAGAGCATGACCCAGGCGCCGATGCGCACGCGCTGGTTCTGCGCCGGCTCGGCCATCCACTGCAGGTAGCCCACCAGGTCGCCCACCGCCTGGTCGTATTGCTGGGTGGTCATGGTGCCGGGGGTGACCTGCTTCCAGCCCTTGAACACCTCGGCATCGTGGCCGTGGGCCTCGGTCTTCTCGAACACCGGCTCGCGGTCGCCCTGCAGTTCCCACAGCACGTGCGGCATGCCGACGTTGGGGAACACCAGGTTGTTCCAGCCGGTCGGACGGGTGTCGTCGCGGTAGAAGGAACGCATGTAGGTGTACAGGTAGTCCGCGCCGGTGCCGCCGTGGCCGGCGCGCGAGCGCGCCACCAGCGTCAGGTCGGGCGGGACGGCGCCGAACCATTCCTTGGCTTCCTTCGGATCGATCGGCGCCTTCATCGTGTCGCCGACCTTGTCGCTCACGAACAGCAGGTTGTCCTTGATCTGCTGCTCGGACAGGCCGATGTCGCGCAGCCGGTTGAAGCGCATGAAGGCCGCCGAGTGGCAGTTCAGGCAGTAGTTGACGAACAGCTTGGCGCCGTTCTGCAGCGCCGGCAGGTCGTTGCTGTGGCTGGGCGCCTTGTCCCAGGCGACGCCGCCCTCGGCGGCCTGCGCGCCCGCCGCCACGCCGAGCGCCAGCAGGAAGGAGATGAGCAGTTTTTTCATGTCGGATGGCCCCGGGTTCTCAGTGCGCGAAGGTGACGCGCTCGGGCATCGGGCGGAATTCACCGAGGCGGCTCCACCACGGCATCAGCAGGAAGAACCCGAAGTAGTAGATCGTCATGACCTGCGCCATCAGGGTGCCCACCGGCGCGGGCGGCTGGGTGCCCAGGTAGCCCAGGATGAAGAAGAAGACGACGAAGACGCCGTACAGCCAGTAGTTCCAGCGCGGGCGGTAGCGGATCGAGCGCACGGGCGCATGGTCCAGCCAGGGCAGGAAGAACAGGATGATCACCGCGCCGCCCATCACCACCACGCCCCAGAACTTGGCGTCGAAGGTCTTGAGCAGGACGATGGCGATGGCCGCCACGACCACCGTCGCGACCTTGCCCGTGAAGGACATGCGGCTCTTGAAGAAGGCCCAGACCGCGGCCAGCGCCAAGATGATGGCGAACACGTTCACCATCACGTCGGTGGTGGCGCGCAGCATCGAGTAGAAGGGCGTGAAGTACCACACCGGCGCGATGTGCAGCGGGGTCTGCAGCGGGTCGGCCGGGATGAAGTTGTTGTACTCCAGGAAGTAGCCGCCCAGCTCCGGCGCGAAGAAGATGATCGCGCTGAACACCATCAGGAACACGGCGACGCCGACCATGTCGTGCACGCTGTAGTACGGGTGGAAGGGGATGCCGTCCACCGAGTGGCCCTGGGCGTCCTTCGGGTAGTCGGCCGCCTTGATGTCGATGCCGTCCGGGTTGTTCGAGCCCACGTCGTGCAGCGCCAGCAGGTGCGCCACCACCAGGCCGATCAGCACCAGCGGGACGGCGATCACGTGGAAGCTGAAGAAGCGGTTCAGCGTCGCGTCGCTCACCACGTAGTCGCCGCGGATCATGAGGGCCAGGTCGGGGCCGATCCAGGGCACGGCGGAGAACAGGTTCACGATCACCTGCGCGCCCCAGTAGGACATCTGGCCCCAGGGCAGCAGGTAGCCCATGAAGGCCTCGGCCATCAGCATCAGGAAGATGGTGCAGCCGAAGATCCATACCAGCTCGCGCGGCTTGCGGTAGCTGCCGTAGATCATGGCCTTGAACATGTGCAGGTACACGACGATGAAGAACGCCGATGCCCCCGTGGAGTGCATGTAGCGGATCAGCCAGCCCCAGGGCACGTCGCGCATGATGTACTCCACCGACGCGAAGGCGAGCGCCGCGTCGGGCTTGTAGTGCATCACGAGGAAGATGCCGGTGACGATCTGGATCACCAGCACCATCAGCGCCAGCGAGCCGAAGAAGTACCAGAAGTTGAAGTTCTTCGGAGCGTAGTACTCCGACATGTGGACCTTGTACGCGTCGTACGCGGTCGGGAAGCGGTTGCGCATCCAGTTGTCGACCTTGGCCGGCACGCTGGCGTTCGGGGAGATTTCCTTGAATTCGGCAGCCATGGCTTCAGGCACTCTTCTTGTCTTCGCCGATCAGCAGGCGGGTGTCCGACAGGTACATGTGCGGCGGCACTTCGAGGTTGTCGGGCGCGGGCTTGTTCTTGAACACGCGGCCGGCCAGGTCGAAGGTGGAGCCGTGGCAGGGGCACAGGAAGCCGCCCTGCCAGTCATCGGGCAGCGAGGGCTGCGCGCCGGTCTGGAACTTGTCGGTGGGCGAGCAACCGAGGTGCGTGCAGATGCCCACGGCCACGAAGATCTCGGGCTTGATCGAACGCCCCTCGTTCTTGGCGTAGTCGGGCGTGGGGTAGGCCGTGCGATCGGACTTCGGGTCGGCCAGCTGCGGATCGAGCTTGGGCAACTCGGCGATCTGCGCCGGCGTGCGGTGCAGGATCCACACCGGCTTGCCGCGCCATTCGACGGTCATCTTCTGACCGGGCTGGAGCGCGGAGATGTCGACTTCGACGGGGGCGCCGGCGGCCTTGGCGCGTTCGGAGGGCTGGAAGCTGCTGACGAAGGGCACCGCAGCGAAACCTGCGCCCACCGCCCCGACGCAGCTGGACGTGATCAGCCACGTCCGTTTGCTGGCGTCCACCGTGGAGTTGCTCATTGGGGATCCTCGAGGAACTTTTGCTGATTAAGGGTCAACCCGCGATTGTAGCGGAGCGTGCCAGCACCACCGCAGGGGCTTCAGGCTTGCAGCGGCCTGACGCACACTTGCGTACCCCCACAACGAGGAGTGTTCATGAAGCTGCTGCAGGAATTCCGCGAGTTCGCGGTCAAGGGCAACGTGGTCGATCTGGCCGTCGGCGTGATCATCGGCGCGGCCTTCAACAAGATCGTGGAGTCGCTGGTCGGCGACGTCGTGATGCCGATCCTGAGCCGCATCGTCGGCAAGCTGGATTTCTCCAGCATGTTCATCGTGCTGGGCGACGTGCCGGCCGGCACGGCCCTCACCCTGGACGCATTGAAGAAGGCGGGCGTGCCGGTGCTGGCCTGGGGCAACTTCGTGACCGTGGCGCTCAATTTCGTCATCCTCGCCTTCGTGATCTTCCTGATGGTGCGGCAGGTCAACCGCCTGCGCCGCCGCCTCGAGAGCCCGCCGGCCGCCGCCGCCGCGACCGAGCCGGCGCCGCCGCCGGAGGACGTGCTGCTGCTGCGGGAGATCCGCGACAGCCTGCGGCGGGCGTAGCCTGGCGGTGCAGCGGTAGCGAAACCCCAGCGATGCGGACGCGGCGCAGCGCCGGGGGTCGGCCTTCGGCGCTCACCGCCAGCCTACCCGCCGGCCAGCCGCTTCGCCATCCGGATCGCCTCGACCAGGCTCGAGGCATCCGCCCGCCCCGTGCCGGCGATGTCGAACGCGGTGCCGTGATCGGGGCTGGTGCGCACCAGCGGCAGCCCCAGCGTCACGTTGACGCCCTTCTCCACGCCCAGGTACTTCACCGGGATCAGCCCCTGGTCGTGGTACATCGCCACCACCACGTCGAACTCGCCGCGGCGCGCGCGCATGAACACCGTGTCGGGCGCGAACGGGCCGTGCACGTCCAGGCCGGCCGAGCGCGCGTCCTGCAGCGCCGGCACGATCACCTCGATTTCCTCGCGCCCGAACAGGCCGCCCTCGCCCGCATGCGGGTTCAGGCCCGCCACCGCGATGCGCGGGCGCCGGCCCAGCATGGCCGCCAGCGCCGCATCGGCGATGCGCAGCGTCTCGCGCACGTTGGCGAAGCTCACCGCCTCCAGCGCCTGCCGCAGCGAGACGTGGATGCTCACCAGCACGGTGCGCAGTTCCTCGTTGGCCAGCATCATGCGCACCGGCATCTGCTCCAGCGGCACGCCCGCATGCGCCGCGGCCTCGGCCTGCAGCAGCTCCGTGTGGCCGGGATAGGGCAGGCCCGCCGCGGACAGCGCTTCCTTGTGCAGCGGCGCGGTGACGATCGCGGCCACCTCGCCGCGCAGCGCCGCGCTCGCGGCCCACAGCACCGCATTGGCGGCCAGCCGGCCGGCGGCCTCGCTCACCTGCCCCCAGGGTGGCGGCTCCAGCGGCACGCCCACCTGCAGCAGGGGGATGCAGCGCGGCGGCACCTGCGCGAGCTCCTGCACCGAGCCGAGCAGCGCGATGGGAAGCGGCGGCCGCTCGCCGGCCACGGCCGCGGCGCCGCGGCGCAGGCAGGCGAGGTCGCCGGCGACGAAGCAGCCCTGCGTGAGCGCGGGCTCCTGCGCGAAGGCCCTGGCGATGATCTCGGGCCCGATGCCGGCCGGATCGCCCAGCGTGATGGCCACCGGCTGCATGCGCTTGCCTCCTTCGGGCGGCTGGGCCGCGCTCACGCCGGATTCTCGATGTCGACGAACGCGTGCTCGAGCCCGAGCTGCTGCGCGACGTGCGCGGCGACCGCGGGCGCGCCGTAGCGCTCGGTGGCGTGGTGGCCGCAGGCGAGGAAGCTCACGCCGCATTCGCGCGCGTAGTGCGCCTGCGGCTCGGAGATCTCGCCGGTGAGGAAGGCCTGCGCGCCGGCGGCGATGGCGGCCTCGAAATAGGATTGCGCGCCGCCCGTGCACCAGGCGATGCGGCGGATCGGGCCTTTCGCCCCGGCCACGCAGGTGACCGGCCGGCCCAGCGCCTTGCGCACGTTCACGGCCAGCGCCTCGCTGTCGGCGAAGGCGGCGCCGTCGGCGCGCTCGCCGAGGAAGCCCAGCTCCTGCTCGCCGAAGCGCCCCGTGGCCTGCAGCCCGAGCTGCAGCCCGAACTGCGCGTTGTTGCCCAGTTCGGGGTGCGCATCGAGCGGCAGGTGGTAGGCGAACAGGTTGATGTCGTGCGCCAGCAGCAGCGCGAGGCGCTGCTTCAGCCAGCCGGTGACGCGCCCGTCCTGCCCGCGCCAGAACAGGCCGTGGTGCACGAAGACGGCGTCGGCCCGCTGCGCGATGGCCGCCTCGATCAGCGCGCGGCTCGCCGTCACGCCGGAGACGACGCGCCGGACCTCGTCGCGGCCCTCCACCTGCAGCCCGTTGGGCCCGTAGTCCCTGAAGCGCTCGGGCGCGAGCAGGGTGTCGAAGGCTTGCAGCAGGTCGCTCCGGTGCGTCATGGGGGAAAGGTCACAAGGATCAGCCCGCATTCTGCTACGGCGCGGGGCGCGCGCCGGCGCGAACATCGCGCCCTCCTTCCCTTGGAGCCGCGATGGACACGCTGACGCCGATGGTGTGGTGCATGGCCCTGGGCGCGATCGGCGCCGTCGCCCTGGCGCGCACGGGGGATTTCATTGCGCAGCCGAGCGCGTCGAAGCTGCGGGTGGTGGGCTACCACGTCAGCGTGTTCCTGCTCGTGCTGGTGTTGAGCGGCGTGCTGCCCCGGCTCGCGCCGGCGGCGGCGCCGCGGCTGCAGTGGCTGCAGGTGCTGGCCGGGCCGGTATGCGTGGCCCTGGCCAACTTCTGGATCCAGGGCTGGCTGGCCGCCGGCGAGCGCGACCGGCTCATGGCCGGCGTGCTGCGCCTGTCGGCCCTGGCGCTGCCGCCGCTCGCGCTCGCGCTGCTCTGGCTGCCGGCGGAACACCGGCTCGCCGCGGCGGCGGCACTCTCGCTCGCGGGCAGCGGCCTGACCTGCTGGCTCACCTTCCGCGCCTGGATCTTCGGCGACCGGCTGGCACTGGCCATGGCGCTCGGCTGCATGCTGACGCTGCCGGCCCTGGCCGGCCTGTACGCGCTGGCGCTGGAGCTCGCCGCCTGGCCGGCGCTCACCCAGGCGGCGGTGGCCCTGTGCGCGACGCTCGCCAACGCCCTCACCGGCCGCATGCTGTGGCGGCGCGAGCGCCACATGTGGCGCACGCGGGAAAGCGGCAGCGTCCCGGCCGTCGATCCCGTGACCAAGGTGCACAGCAGCGCCGCGCTGGTGCAGCGCCTGGTGCAGTCGCGCCAGCGCCGGCGCCGCACCCGGCGCGAGGGTGCGCTGGTCGCCGTGACCATCTTCGATGCCGAGCGGATCGCCGTCCAGGTCGGCGCCGCCGGCCTCAACGAGGTGTGGATGACGGTGGCGGCGCGCCTGCAGCGCCACGTGGGCGTCGTCAACCCGGTCGGGCGCTACTGGGACCGCTGCTTCGTCGCGCTGGTGGAGACCATCCCGGGCCCGGGCTGGCTGCGCGGGCTGGGGCTGCGCCTGGCCGCCAGCCTGCGGCGGCCGATGGAAGTCACGGGCCGCAACGGCGACCCGGTGCGCGTGCGGGTCGACGTGGGCGTGGGCCTGGTGCACCTCACTGCCTCGCAGCCCGAAGTCGAGGACGTGCTCGACGAAGCGCAGCGCCTGGCCGAGGCGGCGCGGACGATGCGCTCGCGCGCCGCCACGCTGGATGCGGCCGGCGGCACCCCGGTGCCGATCGAGGAGGCGCGCTGGGGCCGCCGGCAGCGGCGCCGGCGCGAGCGCGCCGCGGCCTCCGCGCTCGCCCTCCAGTAAGCGGCGCGGCCGGGCCCCGCATCCCGCATACACTTGGGCTTTCCGCAAGCCCGAGAACATGCGACGCTACTGGCTCGTCTTCTCCCAGGCGGTGACCATCCTGCTGGCCGCGTACTTCGTCGTCATGACGATGAAGCCGGAGTGGTTGAACCGCCGCCCCGTCATGAGCGCTTCCACCGGCGTCGCGCTGCAGGAAGCACCCACGCCCCCCAACGCGCCGCCGCCCGCCGGCAGCTTCCGCTCGGCGGCGCAGAAGGCCTCGCAGGCCGTGGTGAGCATCAACACCAGCAAGACCGACCGGCCCTCCTCCAGCGATCCCTGGTTCCGCTTCTTCTTCGGCGACCAGGGCGCGGTGCCGCAAAGCGGCCTGGGCAGCGGCGTCATCATCAGCCCCGACGGCTTCATCCTGACCAACAACCACGTGGTGGAGGGCGCCACCGAGATCGAGGTGGTGCTGAACGACAGCCGCAAGGGCCGCGCGAAGGTGATCGGCACCGATCCTGAAACCGACCTCGCGATCCTGAAGGTGAACCTCGACCGGCTGCCGGTGATGACGCTCGGCAACTCGGACGCGCTGCAGGTCGGCGACCAGGTGCTGGCCATCGGCAACCCCTTCGGCGTGGGCCTCACCGTCACCAGCGGCATCGTCAGCGCGCTCGGGCGCAACCAGCTGGGCATCAACACCTTCGAGAACTTCATCCAGACCGATGCGGCCATCAACCCGGGCAACTCCGGCGGCGCACTGGTGGACGTGAGCGGCAACCTGATGGGCATCAACACCGCCATCTACTCGCGCTCGGGCGGCAGCATGGGCATCGGCTTCGCCATCCCCGTGTCCACCGCCAAGCTGGTGCTGGAAGGCATCGTGAAGGACGGCGTGGTCACGCGCGGCTGGATCGGCGTGGAACCGGCGGACCTCTCGCCCGAGCTGATGGAGACCTTCGGCGTCAAGGCCAGGAAGGGCGTGCTGATCACCGGCGTGCTGCAGAACGGGCCCGCGGCCCAGGCCGGCGTGCGGCCGGGGGACGTGGTGGTGCAGGTGGGCGGCAAGGAGGTCGCCAACGTGTCCGAGCTGCTGTCCACGGTGGCGGCCCTGAAGCCGGGCAACGCCACGCAGTTCAAGCTGCAGCGGCGCGACGACGGCCTGGAGGTGACGGTCACGCCGGGGCGGCGGCCGAAGCCGCGGCAGCAGGTGCCGCAGCTGGCGCCGGGATTGCCGGGCGGGCGCTAGACGGACGGCTGCTGCTGGGGTTGGCGGCGCGCCGCGCGCGCGCTCACCGCCAGCCTACTGGGTGGCCTCGCCCGATTCCTCGGGCGCCTTCGAGTGCTTCACGAAGATCTGCGCGGCCCAGATCCCCAGCTCGTACAGCAGGCACATGGGCACCGCCAGCGCCAGCTGCGAGACCACATCGGGCGGCGTGATGACGGCGGCGATGATGAAGGCCAGCACCACGAAGTAGCCGCGGAACTCCTTCAGCTTCTGCACCGTGATCATCTCGAAGCGCACCAGCAGCATCACCACGATCGGCACCTGGAAGGCCAGGCCGAAGGCGAGATACAGCCCCAGGATCGCCTCCACGTAGGAGGCGATGTCCGGCGTGGCCGCCACGCTCTCGGGCGTGAACTTCTGGATGAAGAGGAACATGCGGTCCAGCACGAAGAACTGGACGAAGGCGATGCCGGAATAGGCCAGCACGCTGCCGAAGAGGATCAGCGGCAGTGCGAACTTCTTCTCGTGGCTGTAGAGGCCCGGGGCGACGAAGGACCACAGCTGGTACATCAGCCAGGGCAGCACCGCCAGCACGGCCACCAGCAGCAGCACCTTCAGCGGCACGAAGAAGGGCGAGAACACGCCCACCGCGATCAGCTTGGAGTCGGGCGGCATGTGGGCGCGGATCGGCCGGGCGATGAAGTCGATCAGCCCGTTGGGGCCGGGCCAGATCGCCAGGACGACGATGGCGGCGACGATGCCGTAGATGCAGTAGATCAGCCGGTCGCGCAGCTCGATCAGGTGCGCGACGAAGGGCTGCTCCGTGCCGGCGAGTTCGTCTTCCTTGTCGTTTTGGGGATCGGGCATGGCGGTGGGACGGCGCCCTCACTGCCGGGGCGCGGCCGCTTTCGCTTTCAGTTGAATTTCCGGGGCCGGTACTTTGCCACGCGGGCGGCGCCGGACAGCGCCCGTGTGCGCGCCCCGGTGCGCACCTTGTACCAGTGCGGCACGGCGCCCTGCTTCAGGCGCCACTTCTTTTTCGGCAGCTTGTATTCGGGAAAGGCGGGCGGCTCCTGCAGCGCGCCGGCGGTGGCCTCGGAAGTCACTTCCTGCCACTGCTTGTCGAAATCCGAGGCGGCCGTCGACACCGAGTTCTCGACGTCGCGGGCGGCGGATTCCACCGTCTCCTTCATCTTCTTGAGGTCGTCGAGCTCCATCGAGCGGTTCACTTCCGCCTTCACGTCGTTCACGTAGCGCTGGGCCTTGCCCAGCAAGGTGCCGACGGTGCGCGCCACGCGCGGCAGCTTTTCCGGCCCGATCACGATCAGGGCCACGGCGCCGATCAGCGCCATCTTCGAGAGGCCGAGGTCGATCACGGATCGGAGGGCTTCAGGACTTGTTGCGCGCTTCGACGTCGATGGTGGTCTTGTCGGCCGCCGCAGCGGGCGCCGACGAGGCCGTGACCTGGTTGGAAGGCGGCACCGGCGTCTCCGGTTGCGAGCCATCCTTCATGCCGTCCTTGAAGCCCTTGACGGCGCCACCGAGGTCCTGCCCGATGTTCTTCAGCTTCTTGGTGCCGAACACGAGCACGACGATCAACAGCACGATCAGCCAGTGCCAGATGGAAAGGGAACCCATGGAAATCTCCTGTCTTGCTGCTCGGATTCTAGTCGGGCAGCGGAAGTTTCGAACCCAGCGCGGCCATGAAGATCCGGGTCCGTGTTAATTCAACCCTTCAGCCAGGGACGCGGCCCGCCGATCACGTGGAAATGCAGGTGGGCCACTTCCTGGCCGCCGTCGTGGCCGGTGTTGCAGATCAGGCGAAAGCCGCCCTGGGGATAGGGACGGCAGCCTTCCTGCTGCGCCAGCCCGGGAACGAGACTCATCATCTTTCCCAGCAGCGGCGCGTGCTTCTCCTCCACGTGGGCGAAGGAGGCGATGTGCTGCTTCGGGATCAGCAGGAAGTGCACCGGCGCCCAGGGGTGGATGTCGTGGAAGGCGAGGATCTCCTCGTCCTCGTAGACCTTGTTCGAGGGGATCTGCCCTTGGGCGATCTTGCAGAAGATGCAGTCGGGGTCGTGCGTCATGGCTGGCTTACTGGGGGAAGCGATTGTCGTTGAAGCGCAGCCACCCGCGCAGGAAGCGGTAGATGTACCAGGCGCCGATCAGGGTCCAGGCGATCGCGCCGGGGAAGTACAGCAGCGCCCACAGCGGCGCGGTGAGCACCAGCCACAGCAGCGTCCACCAGAAGGTGCGGATCATGTAGCCGTGGTGCGCCGCGTACAGGCGGTCGGCCTCGTCCGAGCGCTTGACGTAGTTGACGATCAGCGCGATCACCGACAGCGACCACAGCGTGAACGGCGCGACCGTGTGCAGGCCGTACAGCACGTGCATCGTGGAACGGTCCGAGCGCTTGTCTTCCAGCGTGGCGAAATCCGTCTCGGCCATGCTTGCTCCTTGTCAGGACCCGCCGGCGCGCTCGCGCGCCTGGCGCAGGGCCTTTTCCTCCAGGCCGCCCAGGCCCTCGCGGCGCCGCAGTTCGGCCACCACCTCGGCCGGGCCGAGCCCGTAGTGCGCCAGCGCGATCATGCAATGGAACCAGAGATCGGCCACCTCGCCGACCAGCTTGGAGCGGTCGCCGCCGTGGTCGGCGTCCTTGGCCGCCATCACGACCTCGGTGGCCTCCTCGCCGATCTTCTTGAGGAAGGCGTCCGGCCCCTTGTGCAGCAGGCGCGCCACGTAGCTGGCCTGCGGATCGCCCCCGTTGGCGGGCTTGCGGCTTTCGATGACTTCGGCCAGGCGGGCCAGGGTGTCGACGTCGCTCATGCTCAGGAGGTGTAGATGGTGGCCGGATCTTTCAAGACCGGCTCCACCGTTTGCCAGGCGCCATCGCGCCAGACCCGGAAGAAGCAGCTGTGGCGGCCGGTGTGGCAGGCGATGGAGGGATCGTGCCCGAGCTGCGTCACCTTCAGCAGCAGCACATCGTTGTCGCAGTCCATGCGGATCTCGTGCACCTGCTGCACGTGGCCGGACTCCTCGCCCTTGAACCAGAGCCTGCCGCGCGAGCGGCTGAAGTACACGGCGCGACCGAGTTCGGCAGTCTTCTGCAGCGCCGCGCGATCCATCCAGGCGAACATCAGCACGTCACCCGTGGACGCCTCCTGCGCGATCACGGGCACGAGCCCCTGTGCGTCCCATTTGACCTCGTCGAGCCAGTTCATGGGGGTATTGTCCCCCATCCCCGTCGCCCTACAGCCTGACCGGGATGCCCCGCTGCGCCATCCGCGCCTTGGCCTGGGCCACGGTGTACTCGCCGTAGTGGAAGATGCTGGCGGCCAGCACCGCGTCGGCGCCGCCCTGCTGGACGCCGTCGGCCAGGTGGTCCAGGTTGCCGACCCCGCCGGAGGCGATCACCGGCACCGGCACGGCATCGGCCACCGCGCGCGTGAGCTCCAGGTCGAAGCCGGACCTGGTGCCGTCGCGGTCCATGCTGGTCAGCAGGATCTCGCCGGCGCCGCGGCGGGCCATCTCGGTGGCCCAGGCCACCGCGTCCAGGCCCGTGTTGCGCCGCCCGCCATGGCTGTACACGTCCCAGCCGGGGCCGCGCGCGGCGGCCTCCTCGGGGCTGCGCCGCTTGGCGTCGATGGCCACCACGATGCACTGGGCGCCGTACTTGCCGGAGGCGGCGTTGATCACGTCCGGGTTGGCGATGGCGGCCGAATTGAAGCTGGTCTTGTCGGCCCCGGCATTGAGCAGCCGCCGCACGTCTTCCACCGTGCGCACGCCGCCGCCGACCGTGAGGGGGATGAACACCTGCGAGGCCACCGCCTCGATGATGTGCAGGATCAGGTCGCGGCCGTCGCTGGTGGCGGTGATGTCCAGGAAGGTCAGTTCGTCGGCGCCCTGCTCGTTGTAGCGGGCGGCGATCTCCACCGGGTCGCCGGCGTCGCGCAGCTCGACGAAGTTGACGCCCTTGACGACGCGGCCACCGGTCACGTCCAGGCAGGGGATGATGCGCTTGGCGAGCATTTCAGCCTCGGCCGCCGCACGGCCGCCCGAAGGCGGCTGACGCCCCCTCGGGGGGCAGCGCAGCACACGAAATGACAAGCAGGGGGGCGGTCATGACTTCAGTTCGTCCGCCCGCGCCTGGGCCCGGACGAAATCGAGGTCGCCGGAATAGATCGCCCGGCCGCAGATCACGCCCTCGATGCCCTCGTCCTCCACCGCGCACAGCTGCTCGATGTCCGCCAGCGAGGACAGCCCGCCCGAGGCGATCACCGGGATGGCCAGCGACCGCGCCAGCTTCACCGTGGCGTCGACGTTGATGCCGGTGAGCATGCCGTCGCGGCCGATGTCGGTGTAGATGATGGATTCGACGCCCCAGTCCTCGAACTTGCGGGCCAGGTCCACCACCTCGTGGCCGGTGAGCTTGCTCCAGCCGTCGGTGGCGACCTTGCCCTCCTTGGCGTCCAGCCCCACGATGATGTGGCCGCCGAAGGCGGTGCAGGCGTCCTTCAGGAAGCCGGGGTTCTTGACGGCGGCGGTGCCGATGATCACGTAGCGCAGGCCGCCGTCGATGTACTTCTCGATGGTGTCGAGGTCGCGGATGCCGCCCCCGAGCTGCACCGGGATCTCGTCGCCCACGGCCTTGAGGATGGAACGCACCGCAGTGAAGTTCTGCGGCTTGCCGGCAAAGGCGCCATTGAGGTCCACGAGGTGCAGGCGCCGGGCGCCGCGCTCCAGCCAGGTCCGCGCCATGGCGGCGGGGTCCTGGCTGAAGGTGGTCGCCTGGTCCATGTCGCCTTGTTTCAGGCGTACGCAGTGGCCGTCTTTCAGGTCAATCGCGGGGATCAGCAGCATGGGGGGATGTGGAAAACGGCCGCCGGCGGCGCGCCGCGACCCGTGTTCGATCAGGGGTTCCAGTGCAGGAAGTTGCGATAGAGCGTTAGGCCCTGGTCGGCGCTTTTCTCGGGGTGGAACTGGGTCGCAAAAATATTATCGCGGGCCACCGCACAGGTAAAGGGAACACCGTAATCGGATTCCCCAACGCTGTGGTGCGGCTCCGACGGCCTGGCGTAGTACGAATGCACGAAGTAGAACCAGCTGCCATCGGGCACGCCGCCCCAGATCGGGTGGGGCCGCACCTGGTGGACCCGGTTCCAGCCCATTTGCGGCACCTTGTAGCGGCTGCCATCGGGCTGGCGCCGGCCCTCCAGGCGGAAGCGCACGACCTCGCCGTGGATCAGGCCGAGGCCGTCAGTGGGCCCTTCCTCGCTGCGATCCAGCAGCATCTGCATGCCGACGCAGACGCCGAACAGGGGCTTGCTGGCGGCGGCGTCCAGCACCGATTCGAGCAGGCCGGAATCGCGCAGCTCGCGCATGCAATCGGGCATGGCGCCCTGCCCCGGCAGCACCACGCGTTCGGCCGCACGCACCTCTTCGGGGCGCGAGGTGACGACCACGGTGAGGCCGCTGCCCTGGGCCACGTGCTGGACCGCCTGGGAGACGGAACGCAGGTTGCCCATGCCGTAGTCGACGACGGCGACCGTCCTCACAGGAACTCCTCCGTGCTGGGCACGGCGGTGCGAGCGGCTGCTGGCGGCCGTGCGGCGCTCATGTTCAAAGGCTGCCCTTGGTGGAGGGGATGGTGCCGGCCGCGCGCGGATCGAGCTCCAGGGCGTTGCGCAGCGCGCGGGCGAAGGCCTTGAACACCGTCTCGCACTGGTGGTGCGCGTTCTCGCCGCGCAGGTTGTCGATGTGCAGCGTCACGAAGGCGTGGTTGGCGAAGCCCTGGAAGAATTCGTGGGCGAGCTGGGTGTCGAAGGTGCCGATCATGCCGCTCTTGAAGGGCACGTTCATGACCAGGCCGGGGCGGCCGGAGAAATCGATCACCACCCGCGACAGCGCCTCGTCCAGCGGCACGTAGGCGTGGCCGTAGCGGCGGATGCCCTTCTTGTCGCCCACCGCCTTGTAGACCGCCTGTCCCAGCGTGATGCCCACGTCTTCCACCGTGTGGTGGCCGTCGATGTGCAGGTCGCCCCTGGCTTCGATCTCGAGGTCGATCAGGCCGTGGCGGGCGATCTGGTCCAGCATGTGGTCGAAGAAGCCGATGCCGGTGGCGAGCTTGGCCCGGCCCGTGCCATCGAGGTCGAGCCTGACGGCGATCTGCGTTTCCGCCGTGTTGCGGGTCACCTCCGCTTGCCGGAGGTGGCTCATGGGACTTTCTGCGCTTCTCATAGGGTGGACTGCAGGGCGGCCAGCATCTGCGTGTTCTCTTCGGCCGTGCCGACGGTCAGGCGCAGGCAGCCGGCCAGCAATGGGTGCATTCTAGAAACGTTCTTGACCAGGATCCCGCGCGCCTTCATGCCCTCGAAGGTGGCGGCCGGATCGCGCACGCGCGCCAGGATCATGTTGGCGTCGCTGGGCCAGGTCTTCAGGCCCATCTCCTTCAGCGAGCGCTGCAGGCGCTCGCGTTCGCGCTTCAGGTCCGCCGCCTGGGCGGCGAACACGGCCTCGTGTTCCAGCGCGAACAGGGCGGCCTCGGCGTTCAGCACGCTCACGTTGTAGGGCGGGCGGACCTTGTCGACCTGCGCGACCAGCTCCGCGCGGCCCATCATGTAGCCGATGCGCACGCCGGCCAGGCCGAACTTGCTCAGGGTGCGCATCAGGAGCACGTGCTCGTTGGCCGCCAGGCGATCGAGGTAGCTGCGGCTGGAGAAGGGCTGGTAGGCCTCGTCGATCACCACCAGGCCGGGGGCCGCCTGCACGATCCGGTCGATCGTGGCGTCGCTCCACAGATTGGCCGTGGGGTTGTTCGGATAGGCGAGGTAGACGACTGCCGGCTGGTGCAGGGCGATCGCCTCCAGCATCGCCTTCTCGTCGAGCTCGAACTCCGGCGTGAGGTCCACGCCCACGAACTTCAGCCCCTGCAGCTGCGCGCTCATGGCGTACATCACGAAGCCGGGCTGCGGCGCCAGGATGGTGGCGCCGGGCACGTCGCAGGCCAGGGCCAGCAGCGAGATCAGTTCGTCCGAGCCGTTGCCCAGCATCAGGTCGCAGCCGGCGGGCACCTGCGCGTGCTTCGCCAGCGCGCGCTTCAGGTCCTCGATGCGCTCGCCGGGATAGCGGTTCAGGGCGACGGCGGCGAGCCGCTCGCCGAGCTCCTTTTGCAGCGGCGGCGGCAGCCGGTGCGGGTTCTCCATCGCATCGAGCTTCACCATGCCGCGGGAATCCTGGATCGCGTAGGCGTGCATGCCCTGCACGTCCTGGCGGATGCGGGTGGCGATGAGTTGTCGGAGCGAGGAGGTCATGGGGATCAAGGGAAACCAAACTTCCGGACGCAGAGGACGCAAAGGGTACGCAGAGAGCGCAAAAGAATACCTTAAAGGATTTTTCTGCGTTCTTTGCGTACCCTTTGCGTCCTCTGCGTCCGGCTATTGGATGTTGGTGTTTTCAGCGCTTCAGACGCAGTTCCGCCGCCCGGGCGTGGGCCTGCAGGCCTTCGCCGTAGGCGAGTTCGGCGGCGATGGTGCCCAGGGTCTGGGCGCCGGCTTCGCTCACCTCGATCAGGCTGCTGCGCTTCTGGAAGTCGTAGACGCCCAGCGGGCTGGAAAAGCGCGCCGTGGCGGAGGTGGGCAGCACGTGGTTGGGGCCGGCGCAGTAGTCGCCCAGCGACTCGCTCGTATAGGCGCCCAGGAAGATCGCCCCCGCGTGGCGCAGCAGCGGCTCCCACTTGTGCGGCTCGCGGCTGGCGATCTCCAGGTGCTCCGGCGCGATGCGGTTGCTGATCTCGCAGGCCTCTTCCATGCTGCGGGTGTGGATCAGGGCGCCGCGGCCGGAGAGCGACTTGGCGATGATCTGCGCGCGCGGCATCTCGGGCAGCATGCGGGCCATCGCCGCCTGCACCTGGGCGATGTAGCCCTCGTCGGGGCACAGCAGGATGCTCTGCGCCAGTTCGTCGTGCTCGGCCTGCGAGAACAGGTCCATGGCCACCCAGTCGACCGGCGTGCTGCCGTCGGCCAGCACCAGGATCTCGCTGGGGCCGGCGATCATGTCGATGCCGACCTGGCCGAACACGCGCCGCTTGGCGCTGGCGACATAGGCGTTGCCCGGGCCGGTGATCTTGTCCACCCGCGGCACGCCCTGCGTCCCGTAGGCCAGCGCGGCCACCGCCTGCGCGCCGCCGATGGTGAAGGCGCGCGTCACGCCGGCGACGTGGGCGGCGGCCAGCACCAGCGGGTTCTTCTCGCCGCGCGGCGTGGGCACCACCATGACGATCTCGCCGACGCCGGCGACCTGCGCCGGGATCGCGTTCATCAGCACCGAAGACGGATAGGCGGCCTTGCCGCCCGGCACGTAGATGCCGACGCGGTCCAGCGGCGTGACCTTCTGGCCCAGCAAGGTGCCATCGTCGTCGCGGTAGCTCCAGCTCTCGCCCGAGGCCCTCTTCTGCTGCTCGTGGTAGGCGCGCACCCGGCGGGCTGCGGCTTCAAGCGCATCGCGCTGCTTGGCCGGCAGGCCGTCGAAGGCGGCCTTCAGCTCGGCGGGCTGCAGCACCAGCTCCTGCAGCGATTTCGCCTGCATGCCATCGAAGCGGTTGGTGTATTCGAGCACGGCGGCGTCGCCGCGCTGCTGCACGTCGGCGAGGATCTTCGCCACCGCCTGCTCGATGCCGGCGTCGGTTTCCGCCGACCAGTGCAGGCGCGCCTGGAAGGCGGCGTCGAAGCCGGGGTCGCGGGTGGAAAGGGACAGGGGGCGGGCAGCGAAACTCATATCTGGCAGCGATTATCAAGTGCCACCGCGAAGCCGGCTTTGCCGGGCCGCTGGTGGCGTCCCCTTGAGGGGGGAGGCGCCGAAGGCGCTTCGGCGGTGGGTCAATTCCGGGCGGCGACGGTTTTCGCGAAGACGTCGATCAGGTGGCGAATGGGTTCCTGCTTGAGCTTGAGCGCGGCCTGGTTGACGACCAGGCGCGAGCTGATGTCCATGATGCGTTCGACCTCGACCAGGTTGTTGGCCTTGAGCGTGCCGCCGGTGGACACCAGGTCCACGATGGCGTCGGCCAGCCCGGTGAGCGGCGCGAGCTCCATCGAGCCATAGAGCTTGATCAGGTCCACGTGCACGCCCTTGGCGGCGAAGAAGTCGCGCGCGATGCCGGTGTACTTGGTGGCGACCTTCAGGCGCGCGCCCTGGCGCACGGCGCAGGCGTAGTCGAAGTCGGCGCGCACGGCCACGCTCACGCGGCACTTGGCGATCTGCAGGTCCAGCGGCTGGTACAGGCCCTGGCCGCCGTGCTCGATCAGCGTGTCCTTGCCGGTCACGCCCAGGTCCGCGCCCCCGTACTGCACGTAAGTCGGCACGTCGGTGGCGCGCACCAGTACCACCTGCAGCTCGGGGCTGGTGGTGCCGATGATCAGCTTGCGCGATTTCTCCGGATCCTCCAGCACCTCGATGCCCGCCGCCTTCAGCAGCGGCAGGGTCTCGTCGAAGATGCGGCCCTTGGAGAGCGCGAGGGTGAGGGAGGGGCGAACCCCAGTAGTCACAGGAAGTCCTCCGTGCTGCGCACTGCGGACCGAGCGCCTTCGGGCGGCCGTGCGGCGCTCATTTCACTCTTTCGATGTCCGCGCCCAGCGCGCGCAGCTTCATTTCCATCTGCTCGTAGCCGCGGTCCAGGTGGTAGATGCGGTCGACCAGCGTCTCGCCGTCGGCCACCAGGCCGGCGATCACGAGCGAGGCGGAGGCGCGCAGGTCGGTGGCCATCACCATCGCGCCGGACAGCTTGGGCACGCCGTGGGTGACGGCGACCTTGCCGTCGACGTCGATGTGCGCGCCCATGCGCATCAGCTCGCTGACGTGCATGAAGCGGTTCTCGAAGATGGTCTCGGTGATCTTGGCGTCGCCCTGCGCGATGCAGTTCAGCGCCATGAACTGCGCCTGCATGTCGGTCGGGAAGCCCGGGAACTCGGTGGTCTTGAAGCTCTGGGCCGCCAGCCGCCCTTCGGCCCTGATGCGGATGCCGTCCTTCTGCGGTTCGACCTCCGCCCCGGCGGCGCGCAGCAGGTCGATCACGGCGCCGAGGTGGTCGGCGCGGCCGTCCTTCAGCAGCACGTCGCCGCCGGCGGCGGCCACGGCGCACAGGAAGGTGCCGCACTCGATGCGGTCGGCCACCACCTTGTGCGTGGCCCCGTGCAGCTTCTCGACGCCGACGATGCGGATGCGGCCGGTGCCATGGCCTTCGACCTTCGCGCCCATGGCGTTGAGCATGTCGCCCAGGTCGGTGATCTCCGGCTCCTGCGCCGGGTTCTCGAGGATGGTCTCGCCCTCGGCCAGCGCCGCGGCCATCATGAAGTTCTCGGTGCCCGTCACCGTGATCATGTCGGTGCGGATGTGCGCGCCCTTCAGGCGCTGCTGCCCCGCCGGCAGCCGCGCGATCATGTAGCCGTGCTCGATCACGATCTCGGCGCCCATCTTCTGCAGGCCCTTGATGTGCTGGTCCACGGGGCGGGCGCCGATCGCGCAGCCGCCCGGCAGCGACACGGTGGCCTCGCCGAAGCGCGCCAGCAGCGGCCCCAGCGCAAGCACCGAGGCCCGCATGGTCTTCACCATCTCGTAGGGCGCTTCGGGGAAGTGCAGGTCCTTCGAATCGATGACGACGGTGCCGTCGTTGCTGAACTCCGCCTTCGCTCCCATGTTGCGGATGAGCTTCAGCATGGTGGCCACGTCCTGCAGCCGCGGGATGTTGCGCAGCGTGACCGGTTCGGCCGTGAGCAGCGCCGCGCACAGCTCGGGCAACGCTGCGTTCTTGGCGCCGGAAATGCGAATCTCGCCGCGCAGCGGCTTGCCGCCGCGAATCAGGAGCTTGTCCATGAGCTTCAGGGTTGCTGGAGGGCCGCCCATTCCTCGGGCGTGAAAGTCTGCATCGACAGGGCGTGCACCTCGTCGCTTTGCATTCTCGCACCAAGGGTCGCGTACACCTTCTGGTGGCGCTGGATTCGACGCAATCCGGCGAACTCGGCCGACACGATCACCGCGGCCCAGTGGCGGCCGTCGCCATCCACCTCGATGTGGTCGCAAGGCAGGCTGGCGGCGATGAGGGAGCGAATCTGGTCGGCGTTCATGGGGGTCTCTTTCCGGAAGGGGGTTGTCAGCCGCGGAGCTTGTAGCCGATGCGCAGCAGGTGGAGGGCGATCGCGCTCACCGCCAGCATCGCGCTGCCGACGATGCCCAGGCTGAGCCAGGGCGACACGTCGCTCACGCCGAAGAAGCCGTAGCGGAAGCCGTCGATCATGTAGAAGAACGGATTGAGGTGGCTCACCTGCTGCCAGAAGGGCGGCAGCGAGTGGATCGAATAGAACACGCCCGAGAGGAACGTCATCGGCACGATGATGAAGTTCTGGAACGCCGCCATCTGGTCGAACTTCTCCGCCCACAGGCCGGCGATGAGGCCCAGCGCGCCCAGCATGCCGGCGCCGAGGACGGCGAACCCCAGGATCCACAGCGGCGACTGCAGGCCCACGTGGGTGAAGCCTGCGGTCACGAGGAAGACGCCGAGGCCCACGCACAGGCCGCGCGCGACCGAGGAGCCGACGTAGGCGACGAACCAGCTCCAGTGGGACAGGGGCGTGAGCAGCACGAACACGAGGTTGCCCATGATCTTGCTTTGGATCAGGGAGGAGGAGCTGTTGGCGAAGGAGTTCTGCAGCACGCTCATCATCACCAGCCCCGGCACCAGGAAGGACGTGTAGCTGATCGTGTCGTAGACCTTCACCCGGTCGGACAGCACGTGGCCGAAGATCAGCAGGTACAGCAGCGCCGTGAGCACCGGCGCCGCCACGGTCTGGAAGCCCACCTTCCAGAAGCGCAGGATCTCCTTGTACAGGAGGGTCTGCCAGCCGGTCATGGGTAGACCCTGGAAAAACCAACTACCGGACGCAGAGGTCGCAAAGGGTACGCAGAGGACGCAAAAAAGACATTTCCTTCAAGGAAGTTCCTTTGCGTCCTCTGCGTATCTTTCGCGTCCTCTGCGTCCGGAAGTCCGATTTCTGCTGCCTCGATCATGCCGCAACCTCCTGCCGGTGCGCGCTCATCACGTCCAGGAACACGTCCTCCAGATCGGCTTTGCGGATCTCCACGTCTTCGACCCGCAGGCCGGCCTGGCGGATCACGGCCAGGTGCTGCTCGATCTCGTGCGCGTCGCGCGCCGGCAGCTGCACGATGCGGCCGGTGACCCGCGCCTTGCCCGCGAATTCGTGCGGCAGGGCGCCGTCGATCTTGAAGCGCAGCACGTTGCTGGAGGCGGCCTTGAGCAGGTCGCTGGTGCGCTCCAGCGCCACCAGCCGGCCGGTCTTGAGCATCGCGATGCGGCTGCACAGCGCCTCGGCCTCCTCGAGGTAGTGCGTCGTCAGCAGCACGGTGTGGCCCTGTCGATTGAGCTTGGCGATGAACTGCCACAGCGTCTGGCGCAGCTCCACGTCCACGCCCGCGGTGGGCTCGTCCAGCACGATCACCGGCGGCCGGTGCACCAGCGCCTGCGCCACCAGCACGCGGCGCTTCATGCCGCCCGAGAGCTGGCGCATGTTGGAGGCGGCCTTGTCCGCGAGGCCCAGGCTGTGCAGCAGTTCGTCGATCCAGGCGTCGTTGTCCTTGACCCCGAAGTAGCCGGACTGGATGCGCAGCGCCTCGCGCACGCTGAAGAAGGGATCGAAGACCAGTTCCTGCGGCACCACCCCGAGCTGGCGGCGCGCCAGCGCGTATTGCTGCTGCACGTCGTGGCCGTGCACCAGCACGCGGCCGGCGCTGGGCCGCACCAGGCCGGCCAGCACGCTGATCAGCGTCGTCTTGCCGGCGCCGTTGGGGCCGAGCAGGCCGAAGAACTCGCCCTCCTCGATGTCGAAGCTCACGCCATCCAGGGCCTGGAAGGGGCCGCGCGGCGTGGGATAGCTCTTGGAGACGGACTGGAAGGAGACAGCGGCCATGGGGAACCCGCCATTTTACGGCCGGGTCCGCGGCCGCCGCCGCGCAGGGCTTATGGCGCGACGGGCAGCAGCTCGCCCACGCCGTACAGGCTGGCCAGCGCCTGCAGCCGCGGGTGCAGCCTGCTGACCGCGAAGCTCTTGCCCTGCGCGAGCGCCTCGCGCCGGCACTCCAGCAGCACCGCCAGCGCCGAGGAATCGAATACCTTCAGCGCCGAGGCGTCGGCGATGGCCTCGCGCGCAGGGTCGGACCGCAGGGCCTGCGCCAGCATGCGGCAGCAGGCGGTGGCGGTGCCGTGCGTCAGTTCCTCGGGCAGGACGAGCATGTCAGCCTCCGCCGAGCCGCCTCAAGGAGGCTGAAGCCCCCTTGGGGGGCAGCGACCCACACGCAGTGGGGGAGCGTGGGGGCACCACGTCAGCCTTTCCTGGCAGTGCCGGTGCCGGCGGCGTTGGCGCGGTTGCGCTCGGCCAGCGAGGCGATCAGGCCGTCCACGCCCTTGGCGTTGATCTCCTGCGCGAACTGGCTGCGGTAGGTCTCGACCAGCCACACGCCCAGCACGTTCAGGTTGTAGATCTTCCAGCCGTCGGCGCCCTTCTGGAGCCGGTATTCGAGCTGGATCGGGTCGCCGCGGCCGCGGATCTCGCTGCGCACCACCACGTCGGTGTCGGTCGGCTGCGCGCGCAGCGGCTTGACCGAGATCGATTCGTCGGACACCTGCGACAGCGCCCCCGAGTAGGTGCGCACCAGCAGCAGCTTGAACTCGTCCTGCAGGCGCGCGCGCTGCTCCGGCGTGGCCTGGCGCCAGGCGGGGCCGACGGCGGAGGCCGTCATGCGCTGGAAGTTCACGTTCGGCATGATCTTGCTGTCGACCACGGCCATGATCTTGTTGATGTCGCCGGCCTGCACGCTCTTGTCGGTGCGGATGATGGTCAGCACCTCGTCGGACAGGCGCTTGATCATGGCATCGGGGGCTTCTTCGGCCGCGTGCGCCGCGGGCCAGGCGCCGGCCATCGCGGCGGCGGCGAACAGCGAGGCCGCCACGCGGAAGAGGGAACGTCGAATCATTGCAATCCTTTCTTGCTGCCGTGCGCGCGGCCGGCACCCTGTTGGAACACGGCCGCCGGAGCGGGTTTCACCGGCTGCTGCGCAAACTCGCAACAGCCTGCAACCCGCCCCTAGCGGGCGGGCGCACTGGCCGGCGGGCGGGCCGGGGCCGGGGCCGCCTCGGACGGCTCCAGCGACTCATCGGGCAGCGCCGGCGGCACCTCGCGATTCTCGTCGCGATCGAAGATCTCCGCCCGGCGCCGCTGCAGGTAGGCATCGCGCACGAAGGAATACTTGTCGAGCGCGGCCTCCTCCAGCACGTTGCCCACGCGCAGCAGGTTGGCGCGCTTGTCGACGGCATGCAGGACGTAGGTGAAATCGCGCGCCCCGGCGTCCCTGATCGAGCGGACGAGGTCGTAGCGGCGCTCGATGGGCAGCGCGATGGTGTCGCGCAGCGTCGAGGGGCCGAGGAAGGGCAGCATCAGGAACGGGCCGGCCGGCGCGCCCCAGCGGCCCAGCGTCTGGCCGAAGTCCTCCTTGTGGCGCTCGATGTTGAGCTCGCTCGCCACGTCGAAGACGCCCAGCACGCCGAACATGGTGTTGACGTGGAAGCGCGCCAGGCTCTCCTCGAATTCCGGCAGCCGCCACTGCAGCAGGTTGTTCACGGCCGACCAGGCGTCGCCCAGGTTGCCGAAGAAGTTGGAGACGCCGGTGCGCATCAGCGCCGGCACCTTGTCGCGGTACCAGGTGGCTGCGGGCTTCAGGAGGACGCGATCGAGCCCTTCGTTGAAGGTGTAGACGTCGCGGTTGAAGGGCTCCCACGGATCGCGCGGGTTGCGGGCTTCACCCGTGGTCGCGCAGCCGCCCAGCGCCAGCATCGCGGCGAGGAGAGCGCCCGCGACCAGGCGTTCAAGTTTCATTTCTTCGTTGTTCCTGTGCTCGGGCCTTCCGCCGCCTTGTTGTACAGGAATTGACCGATCAGGTTCTCCAGTACGACCGCGGACTGCGTAGCGCCAATGGTATCGCCGGCGGCCAGCACCTGGTCATCGGCGCCGGCCTCGATTCCCACATATTGCTCACCAAGCAGGCCGCTGGTGAGGATCTTCAGCGAACTGTCCTTGGGAAACTTGTAACGTGTTTCCATCGCCATGGTGACGCGGGCCTGGAAAGACTTGTCGTCGAACGTGATGGATTCCACACGCCCGACGACGACGCCCGAGCTTTTCACCGCTGCCCGCGGCTTGAGCCCGCCGATGTTGTCGAACTTGGCGTCGAGCCGGTAGGTCGGCTGGAAGCTCAGGGTCAGCAGGTTGGCCGCCTGCAGCGCCAGGAACACCAGCGCGGCGGCGCCGATGAGGACGAACAGTCCCACCCAGACGTCGTTCTTGGTGCGGTCCATTACTCTCTCTCCTAAATGCTGAACATCATGGCCGTCAGGACGAAGTCGAGTCCCAGCACGGCCAAGGACGCCATGACGACGGTGCGCGTGGTGGCGCGCGACACGCCTTCCGGCGTCGGCCGCGCCTCGTAGCCTTGCAGCACGGCGATGAAGGTGACGGCGACGCCGAACACCAGGCTCTTGAGCACGCCGTTGCCGACGTCCTTGAACACGTCCACCCCGCCTTGCATCTGGCTCCAGAACGCGCCCGGGTCCACGCCGATCATCAGCACGCCGACGACCCAGCCGCCGAGGATGCCGACGGCGTTGAACACGGCGGCCAGCAGCGGCATGGCGACCACGCCGCCCCAGAAGCGCGGCGCCAGGATGCGCTGCACGGGGTCCACCGCCATCATCTCCATGGCGGACAGCTGCTCGCCCGCCTTCATCAGGCCGATCTCCGCGGTGAGCGAGGTGCCGGCGCGGCCGGCGAACAGCAGCGCGGTCACCACCGGGCCGAGCTCGCGCACCAGGCTCAGCGCCACCATCAGGCCCAGCGCCTCGGAGGAGCCGTAGCGCTGCAGGATGTAGTAGCCCTGCAGGGCCAGCACGAAGCCGACGAACAGGCCCGAGACACCGATGATGGCGAGCGAATAGTTGCCCAGGAAGTGGATCTGGTCGCGCACGAGGCGCGCGCGCGCGAAGGTCGCGCCGACCAGCGCGAGCAGGCGCATGAACAGCCGCGCGGCATGGCCTATGTCGGTCACCTTGCCGCGCGTGGCGAAGCCGATGTCGGAGGGGCGCCACCAGCTCATTTCAGGCCCTCGCTGAAGTCTTCGTCGACGGAGGGGCCGGGATAGTGGAAATGCACCGGGCCTTCCGGCAGCGCGTTGACGAACTGGTGCACCAGCGGGTTGTCGGAGTTGCGCACTTCGTCGGGCGTGCCCTGCGCGGCGATCCCGCCGTTGGCCAGCACGATCACCTGGTCGGCGATGCGGAAGGTTTCCTCCAGGTCGTGCGACACGACGATGCTGGTGATGCCCAGCGTGTCGTTCAGGCGCCGGATCAACTGCGCCGCGGTGCCGAGCGAAATCGGGTCCAGGCCCGCAAAGGGTTCGTCGTACATCACCAGCTCGGGGTCGAGCGCGATGGCGCGCGCCAGCGCCACCCGGCGCGCCATGCCGCCCGAGACTTCGCTGGGCATCAGGTCGCGCGCGCCGCGCAGGCCCACGGCATTGAGCTTCATGAGCACGATGTCGCGCACCAGGTTCTCCGGCAGGCCGGAGTGCTCGCGCAGCGGGAAGGCCACGTTGTCGAACACGCTCAGGTCGGTGAACAGGGCGCCGAACTGGAACAGCATACCCATGCGCCGGCGCATGCGGTACAGGCCCTGGCGGTCCAGCGACGGGATGTTGTCGCCATCGAACAGCAGTTCGCCCTGCTGCGGACGCAGCTGGCCGCCGATCAGGCGCAGCACCGTGGTCTTGCCGCCGCCGGAGGCGCCCATGAGCGCCGTCACCTTGCCGCGCGGCACGGTGAAGCTCAGGTCATCGAGGATGCGGCGCTTGTCGTAGCCGAAGCTCAGGTTGCGGCATTCGACCAGCGGGCCGGAGTCGTTGTCGGTCATCCGGGGAAGGCAAGGCCCGCTCGGGCCCCAGTCTGGAAAGCCCCGAATCATAGGCCTAATGCTGATCAGTCGCCGCCGCGCCGGCGGCAACCGTCAGCAAAGATGTCGCTTTAGCGCGGCAGGTCGCTGAACCCCATCAGGAATTCGTCCACGGCGCGCGCCGCCTGTCGGCCCTCGCGGATCGCCCATACCACGAGCGACTGGCCGCGGCGCATGTCGCCCGCCGCGTACACCTTGGGCACGCTCGTCGCATAGCCGCCACGGAAATCGGTCGACGCCCTGGCGTTGCCGCGTGCATCCTTGTCCACGCCGAAGCCCTCGAGAATCGTCTGCACCGGGCTCACGAAGCCCATGGCCAGCAGCACGAGGTCCGCCTTGTATTCCTTTTCGGTGCCGGGAATCTCGACGAACTTGCCGTCCTTCAACTCCACGTGCACGGTTTTCAGGCCCGTGACCTTGCCCTTCTCGCCGCTGAACTCCTTGGTGGCGATGGCGAATTCGCGCTCGCAGCCCTCCTCGTGCGAGGACGAGGTGCGCAGCTTGTAGGGCCAGTAAGGCCAGGTCAGCGCCTTGTTCTCCTGCTCGGGCGGCATCGGCATCAGCTCGAACTGCGTGACGCTCTTGGCGCCGTGGCGGTTGCTGGTGCCCACGCAGTCGCTGCCGGTGTCGCCGCCGCCGATCACGATCACGTGCTTGCCGTCCGCGCGGATCTGGCCCTTGACCTTGTCGCCGGCATTGACCTTGTTCTGCTGCGGCAGGAACTCCATCGCGAAGTGGACGCCTTCGAGGTCGCGGCCGGGCACCGGCAGGTCGCGCGACTGCTCGGCGCCGCCGGTGAGCAGCACCGCGTCGAACTCCTGCTGCAGTTGCGCGGGAGAGATCGTCTCCTTGGCCCAGTTGATGACCTTGGAGCCCTTGGGCAGCTCGCCGACCATCACGCCCGTGCGGATCGTCACGCCCTCGGCCTCCATCTGCTTGACGCGGCGGTCGATGTGGTGCTTTTCCATCTTGAAGTCGGGGATGCCGTAGCGCAGCAGGCCGCCCACGCGGTCGTTCTTCTCGAACAGCGTCACGTCGTGGCCGACGCGCGCGAGCTGCTGCGCCGCCGCCATGCCGGCCGGGCCGGACCCCACCACGGCGACCTTCCTGCCGGTCTTGACGCGCGCGACGCGCGGCTGCACCCAGCCGTGCTCCCAGGCGCGGTCGATGATCGCGTGCTCGAGCGACTTGATGCCCACCGGCTGGTCGTTGAAGTTCAGCGTGCAGGCGGCCTCGCAGGGCGCGGGGCAGATGCGGCCGGTGAACTCCGGGAAGTTGTTGGTGGAGTCGAGGACCGTGAAGGCGTCCTGCCAGTCCTGGCGGTACACCAGGTCGTTGAAGTCCGGGATGATGTTGTTGACGGGACAGCCGGAGTTGCAGAACGGGATGCCGCAATCCATGCAGCGGGCGCCCTGCACCTTCGCCTGCTCGTCGCTCAGGCCGATGATGAATTCCTTGTGGTGCTTCACGCGCTCGCCGACGGGCTTGTAGCCCTCCTCGATGCGCTCGTATTCCATGAAGCCGGTGATCTTTCCCATCGTTTGCTCCGTCTCTTACTTCGCCGGCACCGGCTGTTCGTGCGTGATGCCCACCTGCGCATTCGTGCCCGCGCTGGCCACTTCCACCTCGCGCTCGTACATCTCGGCCAGCGCGCGCTTGTACTCGTTCGGGAACACCTTCACGAACTTCATCCGCGCCTCGGCCCAGTGGTCCAGGAGCTCGCGGGCGCGGCGGCTGCCGGTCCAGCGGTTGTGCTCCTCCAGCAGCTTCTTCAGCAGCGCCTCGTCGGTCTGGTCGCGGTGCAGCCGGGTCTTGCCCTGGCTGGCCTGCTGTTCGGCCGTCGAGCCCACGCGCTCCAGCGACACCATGGCGGTGTTGCAGCGGCTGGCGAACTTGCCGTCCTCGTCGTAGACGTAGGCGATGCCGCCGGACATGCCGGCCGCGAAGTTGCGGCCGGTGCGGCCCAGGACGACGACGGTGCCGCCGGTCATGTACTCGCAGCCGTGGTCGCCGGTGCCTTCGACCACCGTCGTCGCGCCCGACAGGCGCACCGCGAAGCGCTCGCCGGCCACGCCGCTGAAGAAGGCTTCGCCGGAGGTCGCGCCGTACAGGGCCGTGTTGCCGATGATGATGTTGCGGGCGGCCTCGCCGCGGAAATCGATGCTGGGTCGCACGATGATGCGGCCGCCCGACAGGCCCTTGCCCGTGTAGTCGTTGGCGTCGCCGATCAGGTACAGCGTGATGCCCCTGGCGAGGAAGGCGCCGAAGGACTGGCCGCCCGTGCCTTCGAGCTGGATGCGCAGCGTGTCGTCCGGCAGGCCCTCGGGGTGGTGCTTCGTCAGCTCGCCGGAGAGCATGGCGCCCACCGAGCGGTTGACGTTGCGCGCCACCTCCATGAACTGCACCTTCTCGCCGCGCTCGATGGCGGGGCGCGAGCGCTCGATCAGGAGCTTGTCGAGGCTCTTCTCGAGCTTGTGGTCCTGCACCTCGCAGTGGAAGCGCGGCACCTCGGGCGGCACCTGCGGCTGCGCGAACAGGCGGCTGAAGTCGAGGCCGCGCGCCTTCCAGTGCGCCAGGCCCTTCTTCATGTCCAGCAGGTCCGCGCGGCCGATCAGCTCGTCGAACTTGCGGATGCCCAGCTGCGCCATGATCTGGCGCACTTCCTCGGCGACGAAGAAGAAGTAGTTGACGACGTGCTCCGGCTTGCCGGAGAACTTCTTGCGCAGCACCGGGTCCTGCGTGGCGACGCCGACCGGGCAGGTGTTCAGGTGGCACTTGCGCATCATCACGCAGCCTTCCACCACCAGCGGCGCGGTGGCGAAGCCGAATTCGTCGGCGCCGAGCAGCGCGCCGATCACCACGTCGCGGCCGGTCTTCATCTGGCCGTCGGCCTGCACGCGGATGCGGCCCCGCAGCCGGTTCAACACCAGGGTCTGCTGGGTCTCGGCCAGGCCGATCTCCCAGGGCGAGCCGGCATGCTTGATCGACGACCAGGGCGAGGCGCCCGTGCCGCCGTCGTGGCCGGCGATCACCACGTGGTCGGCCTTGCACTTGGCGACGCCGGCGGCCACGGTGCCCACGCCCACCTCGGACACCAGCTTGACCGAAATCGAGGCGTGGGTGGCGACGTTCTTCAGGTCGTGAATGAGCTGCGCCAGGTCCTCGATCGAGTAGATGTCGTGGTGCGGCGGCGGCGAGATCAGGCCCACGCCCGGCACCGAGTAGCGCAGCTTGCCGATGTACTTGGAGACCTTGCCGCCCGGCAGCTGCCCGCCCTCGCCCGGCTTGGCGCCCTGCGCCATCTTGATCTGGATCTGGTCGGACGACGACAGGTATTCGGCCGTGACGCCGAAGCGGCCGCTCGCCACCTGCTTGATGCGCGAACGCAGCGAGTCGCCGTCCTGCAGCGGGATGTCGACTTCCACCTGCTCGCGGCCGATGATCTCGGCGATCGTCTGGCCCTTCTTGATCGGGATGCCCTGGAGCTCCCGGCGGTAGCGCGCCGGATCCTCGCCGCCTTCGCCGGTGTTGCTCTTGCCGCCGATGCGGTTCATCGCGACGGCCAGCGTGGAGTGCGCCTCGGTGGAGATCGAGCCGAGCGACATGGCGCCGCTGGCGAAGCGCCTGACGATCTCCTTGGCCGACTCCACCTGGTCCAGCGGGATGGCCTTGGCGGGATCGACCCTGAACTCGAACAGGCCGCGCAGCGTCATGTGGCGGCGGCTCTGGTCGTTGATGATCTGCGCGTATTCCTTGTACGTGTTCCAGTTGTTGGCGCGCGAGGCGTGCTGCAGCTTGGCGATGGCGTCGGGCGTCCACATGTGCTCCTCGCCGCGGGTGCGCCAGGCGTATTCGCCGCCGGCGTCGAGCATCGTGGAGAGCACGGGGTCGTTGCCGAAGGCGGTCCGGTGCAGGCGGATCGCTTCCTCCGCGATCTCGAACACGCCGATCCCTTCGACCCGGCTGGCGGTGCCGGTGAAGTACTTCTCCACCGTGTCGCTGTTGATGCCGATGGCCTCGAACAGCTGGGCGCCGCAGTAGGACATGTAGGTCGACACGCCCATCTTGGACATGATCTTCGACAGCCCCTTGCCGATCGCCTTGACGTAGTTGTAGATCGCCTTGTCGGCCGACAGCTCGCCCGGCAGGTCCTGGTGGATGGACACCAGCGTTTCCATCGCGAGGTAGGGGTGCACGGCCTCGGCGCCGTAGCCCGCCAGCACCGCGAAGTGGTGCACCTCGCGCGCCGAGCCGGTTTCCACCACCAGGCCGGCGGTGGTGCGCAGGCCCTCGCGCACCAGGTGCTGGTGGATCGACGACAGCGCCAGCAGCGCGGGAATGGCCACCTGCGTCGGCGACGCGGCGCGGTCGCTGACGATCAGGATGTTCTTGCCGCTGCGGATGGCGTCGACCGCCTCGGCGTTGAGCGAGGCCAGCTTGGCCTCCACGCCTTCCTTGCCCCAGGCGAGCGGGTAGGTGATGTCCAGCGTGTAGCTGCGGAACTTGCCGTGGGTGCGGGCGTCGATGCCGCGCAGCTTGCCCATGTCCTCGAAATCGAGGATCGGCTGGCCGACCTCCAGCCGCATCGGCGGGTTGACCTGGTTGATGTCCAGCAGGTTCGGCTTCGGCCCGACGAAGGACACCAGCGACATCACGATCGCCTCGCGGATCGGGTCGATCGGCGGATTGGTCACCTGCGCGAACAGCTGCTTGAAGTAGTTGTACAGCGGCTTGTTCCGGTCCGACAGCACCGCCAGCGGGCTGTCGTTGCCCATGGAGCCGATGCCCTCTTCGCCGGCGGCGGCCATGGGGGCGAGCAGGAACTTGATGTCTTCCTGCGTGTAGCCGAAGGCCTGCTGCCGGTCCAGCAGGTCTGCCGGCTCGGACACCGGGATGTCCACCGCGTTCGGCTCGACGTCGTCGAGCTTGATGCGCAGGTTCTCGATCCACTGCTTGTAGGGCTTGCTGTTGGCGAGCGAGGACTTCAGCTCCTCGTCGTCGATCATGCGGCCCTGCTCCAGGTCGATCAGGAACATCTTGCCGGGCTGCAGGCGCCACTTGCGCACGATCTTGTTCTCCGGCACCGGCAGCACGCCGGATTCGGAGGCCATGATCACCAGGTCGTCGTCAGTGACGCAGTAGCGCGAAGGCCGCAGGCCGTTGCGGTCCAGCGTGGCGCCGATCTGGCGGCCGTCGGTGAAGACGATGGAGGCGGGTCCGTCCCAGGGCTCCAGCATCGAGGCGTGGTACTCGTAGAAGGCCTTGCGCCGCTCGTCCATCAGCGTGTGCTGCTCCCACGGCTCGGGGATCATCATCATCACGGCCTGCGACAGCGGGTAGCCGGCCATCGTCAGCAGCTCGAGGCAGTTGTCGAAGGTGGCGGTGTCGGACTGGTCGGGGAAGCTGATGGGGTACAGCTTCTTCAGGTCTGCCTGCAGCACGGGCGAGGTCATCACGCCTTCGCGCGCGCGCATCCAATTGTAGTTGCCCTTGACCGTGTTGATCTCGCCGTTGTGGGCGACGTAGCGGTAGGGGTGGGCCAGCGGCCACTCGGGGAAGGTGTTGGTGGAGAAGCGCTGGTGCACCAGGCCGAGGGCCGAGATGCAGCGCGCGTCCTGCAGGTCCTTGTAGTAGACGCCGACCTGGTCGGCCAGCAGCAGGCCCTTGTAGATCACCGTGCGGCTGCTGAAACTCGGGACGTAGTACTCCTTGGAGTGCTTCAGCCGCAGCTTCTGGATCGCGGCGCTGGCCGTCTTGCGGATCACGTACAGCTTGCGCTCCAGGGCGTCCTGCACGATCACGTCGGTGCCGCGCCCCACGAACACCTGCTTGATGATCGGCTCCTTGGCGCGCACGGCGGGCGACATCGGCATCTCGCGATCGACCGGCACCTCGCGCCAGCCGAGGAGCACCTGGCCCTCGGCCTTGATGGCGCGCTCCATCTCCTGCTCGCACGCCAGGCGGGAGGCGTGCTCCTTGGGCAGGAAGATCATGCCGACGCCGTATTCGCCGGGCGGGGGCAGCTCGATCCCCTGCTTCGCCATTTCTTCCCGGTACAGCGCATCGGGCATCTGGATCAGGATGCCGGCGCCGTCGCCCATCAGCTTGTCGGCGCCGACGGCGCCCCGGTGGTCCAGGTTCTCCAGGATCTTCAGGGCCTGGGTGACGATGTTGTGGCTCTTTTCGCCCTTGATGTGGGCGACGAAGCCGACGCCGCAGGCGTCGTGCTCGTTCGCGCCGGCGTACAGGCCTTGTTCTTGGAGATGGGCGATTTCGGCAGCCGTGGTCATGGCACAACCTCAGGTCTTACAGGGGAAACCCGAAAGATACTGCAGCGCACCACGGCTGCCAAGCAAAATAATTGGGGTCAGATTCCAATTATTCCTGACTCGTCACGTCCTTCTGTTGAATTGGGGACAGATCATCCGGCTTCTTCATGCGTGGGCGGCCCGCCTGCGAACGCGCCACCCGCCGCTCGGTACGCCGCTGCAAGTCGGCGACGTAGTCGGGCTCGCCCAGCGCCCAGCCCCGCAACGCCGAGTCGGTGAGAGCCTGCTGCTGCGCCTGGCTGATCCCGTTGCGCACCAACTCCGCATAGGCCTGGTCGCGGGCGAAGGGCGTGTTGCCCAGTTCCCAATACAAGGGATGCGGCGTGACCAGCTTGTCGTGGCGCCGGCCGATGTAGTGCTGGTGGCTCGACCACGGGTATTCCGCGGGATCGGCCAGCATCCCGGCCCGCACCGGGTTCAGGTCCATGTAGACCATGCAGGCCAGCAGGTAGCGCTCGGCCTGGATCAGCGTTGAGCGGTAGCGGCCTTCCCACAAGGTGCCGCTGCGGGCATGGCGCAGGTTGAAGTGGCGCACGTAGCGCCGTCCCACTGCCTGCATCATCTGCGGAATCCCCTCCGCCGTCTGCGGGGTGGCCAGCAGGTGGAAGTGGTTGCTCATGAGAACGTAGGCATGCAGGGCAACCTGCTGCTTGCGGGCGTGCTCGTCGATCAGCGACAGCAGCAGCTCGTAATCCGCCGTGTCGCCGAAAATGGCCTGGCGGTTGTTGCCGCGCTGGATCAGGTGGTGGGGGTAGCCGGGAACGGTCAGCCGCGGAAGTCTCGCCATCCGGGGATCTTAAATTGGAATCTGACCCCAATTTTCCTGGCTGACCGGCAATCGGCGCCTGCGCTGACAAGCCGCTCCCGTCCTCCCTGCAGAGAATGCCCGCAAAGGAGACTGGCTATGTCCTTCATGCTTTACCTGGTCGGCTTCATCATCGTCATCGCCGGCCTCGCCTGGGGTGCGATGGTGGCGGGGGTGCCCCAGACCTACATCCTGATCGGCGCCGTGGTCCTGTTCGGGATCGGCCTGTTGTCCGCGGTCAAGCGCACGCGGCCCAAGGATCCGCCGGCGCACACCACCGGCGGACGCCGCGCCGACGACTACTGAGGCGCGGGTTCCGGCAGGCCGGGATAGCGCCGCGATTCCAGTGCCTGCAGGCCGAATTCCGCCAGGATGGCGCGCAGCCGCTCCGCCGACGCGCGCCGGCGCTGGCCCGTCCAGCGCGCCAGGATCAACTCGTTCTTGAGCGAGTGCTCCCAGCCCACCAGTTCGGTGACGGTGACCTGGTAGCCCATTGCCTCCAGGTACAGGCAGCGCAGCACGTTGGTGACCTGGCTGCCCAGCTCGCGCGTGTGGATCGGGTGCCGCCACAGCTCCGCCAAGGGCGTGCGCGCGAGCGCCAGCGCCTTGTGCTCGCGCAGGACGCTCGCCAGTTCGGCCTGGCAGCACGGCACCAGCACCATGAAGCGGGCGTGCTTGCGCAGGCCGAACGCGATCGCGTCGTCGGTGGCCGTGTCGCAGGCATGCAGCGCCGTGACCACGTCGATCTTCGGCGGCAGCTGCGCGGCGTCGGCGGCTTCCGCCGCACTCAGGTGGAAGAAACTCATGCGCTCGAAGCCGAGCCGCTGCGCCAGCGCGCGCGAGCTCTCGACCAGCTCCGCGCGGGTCTCGATGCCGTAGATGTGCCCGATTCCCCGCGGCTGGAAGAACAGGTCGTACAGCACGAAGCCGAGATACGACTTGCCTGCCCCGTGATCCGCCAGCGTCGGATGGCCGCCTTCGGCCGGCAGCTCCAGCAACACCTTCTCGATGAACTGGACCAGGTGGTAGACCTGCTTGAGCTTGCGGCGCGAATCCTGGTTGATGCGGCCCTCGCGCGTGACGATGTGCAGCTGCTGCAGCAGCTCGATCGACTGGCCCGGGCGCAGGCCGAGCTCCTCGCGGATGTCCTTCTTCATGCGTGCGCTCCGACGTCCAGCGCCGCCCAGCCCTCGGGGCCGAGCCGGCGCAGCGTCTCCATGTTGGTTTCGTAGATCGCCGCCGCATCCGGGAAGGCGGCGACGGCGCGGTCCATGCTCTCCTCGCGCAGCAGGTGCAGCGTCGGCCAGGGGGCGCGGTTGGTGCAGTTGGTGACGTCGTCCTCCCCGGTCCCCGCGAACACGAAGTGCGGATGGAAGCTCGCGACCTGGACCACGCCTTCGAGCCCGCGCTTGCGCACGACGCGCTCGGCGCGCGCCACGAGAGCGTTGAAGGCGAGGAAGTCCTCCATTCCACGCGGGATCACCAGCAGCGTGGTGTCGCGCTCGCGTGCCGGCAGTGCCACCAGCGCCTCGAGCTCGCGCGTGAAGTCCTCCAGCGCGCCTTGCGCGTCCTCGGCGGCGCTCGCCGCATAGTGCACCTGGCCCTTCACATGCACCGCCTTCGCGAACGGGCACAGGTTCAGCCCGATCACGGCCCGCTCGAGCCAGCGGCGCGTGTCCGCCAGGGCGGTAGTGGCTGCATCCGGCATGGTCACACGAAGGAGCTGGCCTGCCCGACGATGCGCTTGGCCAGCTCGTCGAGCAGCTCCGGCTGGATGCGCGCCGCCGGCCACGTCGTCTGCACCACCTCGAAGCCGGTCGTGTTCAGCAGGCGGAAATGCAGCTGGCCGCGGTCGTGGTCGGCGGTGGCGGTCACGGTGCCGCGCGTCTCCGTGAGGTACTCGTAGCGCACTTCGCGCAGCGCGCTCTTCTCGGGATCGCGGATTTCGCGCCGCTCGTGCTTCACCGGCCCCATCATCAGCCGGTCTTCCACCCGCTTCATGTCGGTGGGGAAGTTGACGCTGACCGTGCCGGTGACGATCGCGCCGGACTGCGGCACGATGCGCCAGCCCATGCCGAGGTAGTCGAACACCTCGCGGTTGCGCAGCATCTTGCGGCGCGCATCGAAACGGAAGTCCACCTGCTTCATCGGCGGCCAGGGCGTCTTGCCGTCGAGGCTCAGGGCGCTGGCCGGCGGCTGGATCACCGAGAGCTGGCGCGCGAGGTCGTCCAGGTAGCTCGCCAGCAGGCGGCAGGCGCGCTCGGTTTCGCTGGCGAACTGCTCGCGCCGCTCCTGCTCGGCGCCGCGCTGGCTCTGCAGCGTCTGCGCCTGCGACTTCAGCTGGTCGAGAAAGCCCATTGCGGGAATTCTAGGGCGTGCCCTGCGCCGTGGCGGCCGTGCGCGCCTGATGGCCGGCGAGGAAACGGGCGATGGCCGCGGCCACCCCCATGCCGGCCAGCGCGAAGGCGCCGGTGATCCACCACATGGCATGCCAGCCGCCGGCCCGCGCGGCCGCCCAGGCCGCCAGCGGCGGGCCCATGAACTGCCCGAAGGCGGACCATTGCTGCATCCAGCCGACCGTGCTGGAGACGCTGCCCTCGTCCGGCGCCACCCGCACCGCGACCGAGAACAAGGTGCCCGGCACCAGGCCGCCGACGGCCGAGAACAGCAGGACGCCCGCGTAGCGGACCAGGGCCACACCCGTGGCGGCGCCCTCGGCCCAGGGCGCGAACGCGATCATCGCGCCGGCCAGCATCGCCGCATAGCCGCATTGCAGCAGCACGGGCGCGCGCCAGCCGCGCTGCAGCAGCCGGCCCGAGCCGATGTTGCCGATCATGTTGACGGCGGCCGCAAGCGCCGTCGCCACGGCGGCGAAGGCCGTCGGCAGGCCGGCCTGGGCATAGATGGTGGGCAGGAAGCCGATCACGGCCAGCCACTGGGCGGAGTAGGTCGCGAAGGCCACGGACGCCAGCCACGGGCCCGGCGCGCGCAGCGTGCGGGCGATGCGCGCGCGCAGGCCCGAGCCGGCGGCGGCCACGCGCGCATCGGCGTCCGCCGGTACCAGCCGCCACAGCGCCACGGCCATCGCGCAGGACAGCGTGGCCAGCAGCCACCACCAGCCCGGCCAGCCGCTGGCGGCGATGAAGGCCGGGCCCAGCAGCAGCGCCATCGCCGTGCCGAACGGCATATAGGCGCCCCACAGCCCCAGCATGCCGGGCAGCCGCGCCGGCGCCACCAGCCGCCGGATCAGGCCCGGCGCGGGCAGCGAGGCCAGCAGGAAACCCACGCCTTCGAGCGCGCGCAGCGCGAGCAGCGCCTCGGCCGTCGTGGCGGTGCCGCCGGCGAAGCTCGCGGCCGACAGCAGCACGAGCCCGATCACCATCGTGCGGCGGCCGCCGATCGCATCGGCCGCCGCCCCCATCGCCAAGCCCAGCGTCATGCCGGCCACCTGCACCAGCGACAGCAGGAAGCCCGCCTGCACCAGCGTGATGTGCAGGCTGTCGCGCAGCACCGGCAGGGCCGGCGGCAGCTTGCCGATGTGGAGGGCGGCGCTGATGCCCGCCAGCACCACCACGAGCGCGGGGTCCGGCCGCCTCACGATGCCAGCAGCCTACGGCCGGTGAGCCGCTCGTGCTCGCGCAGGGCGTAGCGATCCGTCATGCCGGCGATGTAGTCGGCCACCGCCCGCCGGGCGTCGCCGCGCGACGCGAAGCCGGCCTGCATTTCCTGCGGCTCGGCGAGGTAGCGGACGAACAGCTCGCGCACCACTTGCTGCGCGCGGCCGGTGGTCTCGGTCACGCGCGGATGGCGGTACAGGTTGTGGAAGAGGAAGTGCTTCAGTTCGGCCGCCTGCGCCCGCAGCCCGGCGCTGAAGCTCACCAGGGGGCCGAGCCGGCGCGCCGCGTCGGCGCTGGCCGGGCGCGCGCCCTCGATGCGTTCGCGGGTCTGCGCGATGGCGTCGTAGACCATGGCGCTGAGCATGCGGCGGATCGCCTCGTACAGCAGCCTGCGGCCCTGCAGCTGCGGATGGTCGCGGCTCGCCTGCGCGCAATGCCCGCCGAAAAGGGGGACTTCGGCCACCTGCTCGAGCGTGATCAGGCCCGAGCGCACGCCGTCGTCGATGTCGTGCGCGTTGTAGGCGATCTCGTCGGCCAGGTTGCACAGCTGCGCCTCCAGGCTCGGCTGCGTGCGCTCGAGGAAGCGGCGGCCGACGCCGCCCGGCTCGCCCGCCTCCAGCCGCTGCGCATTCGCCAGCGAGCAGTGCTTGAGGATGCCCTCGCGCGTCTCGAAGCACAGGTTGAGGCCGTCGAACTCCGGATAGCGCTCCTCCAGCGCGTCGACCACGCGCAGGCTCTGCAGGTTGTGCTCGAAACCGCCGTGCGCGGCCATGCATTCGTTGAGCGCATCCTGCCCGGCGTGGCCGAACGGCGTGTGGCCCAGGTCGTGCGCCAGCGCGATCGCCTCCACCAGGTCCTCGTTCAAGCCCAGGGGCCGGGCGACCGAGCGCGCGAGCTGCGCCACCTCGATCGAGTGCGTCAGGCGGGTGCGGAACAGGTCGCCTTCGTGGTTGAGGAACACCTGGGTCTTGTAGACCAGCCGGCGGAAGGCGGTGGAATGCACGATGCGGTCGCGATCGCGCTGGTACTCGGTGCGCGTGGGCGGCGGCGGCTCCGGGTGGCGGCGGCCGCGCGTGTCCGCGGGATCGCTGGCGTACGGGGCAAGGGTCATCGGGGCGGCTGCGGCCTCAGCGGGTGGACTCCGCGAGCACCGCGCGCACCAGTTCGTCCGGCGCGGCCCGCACCGCGGCCTGCCCTGGGCGCTCGATCACCACGAAGCGGATCTGGCCGGCCTCGGCCTTCTTGTCGACCCGCATCAGCTCCAGATAGCGCCCGGCGTCCAGCGCGGGGCCCACCGTCGGCAGGCCGGCGCGCGCGATCAGCGCCGTCAGGCGCTGCACGAACGCCTCGTCCACGCAACCCAGGCGCCGTGACAGCCGCAGCGCCATCACCATCCCGCAGCCCACGGCTTCGCCGTGTAGCCACTCGCCGTAGCCCAGGCCGGCCTCGATCGCGTGGCCGAAGGTGTGGCCGAAATTGAGGATGGCGCGCAGGCCAGCCTCGCGCTCGTCCTGCCCCACCACCTGCGCCTTGATCTCGCAGCTGCGCTTGACCGCGTGCGCGAGCGCCTGCGGCTCGCGGGCCAGCAGCGCTTCGATGTTGGCCTCGATCCAGTCGAGGAAGGCCATGTCGGCGATCGGCCCGTACTTGATCACTTCGGCCAGCCCCGCGCTCAGCTCGCGCGCCGGCAGCGTCTTGAGCGTGTCGAGGTCGCAGACCACGCGCGCCGGCTGGTAGAAGGCGCCGATCATGTTCTTGCCCAGCGGGTGGTTGATCGCGGTCTTGCCGCCCACCGAGGAATCCACCTGCGCCAGCAGCGTGGTCGGCACCTGGACGAAGGGCACGCCGCGCATGTAGCTCGCCGCGGCGAAGCCCGCCATGTCGCCCACCACGCCGCCGCCCAGGGCGAACAGCACGGTCTTGCGGTCGCAGCCGTGCGCCAGCAGCGCGTCGAAGGTGCGGTTCAGCGTGGCCCAGTCCTTGTGCTCCTCGCCATCGGGCAGGACCACGTCGAAGACGGCGCCGTAACGCTGCGCCAGCGCTGCGCGCAGCGGCTGGAGATAGAGCGGCGCGACGGTGGTATTGGTGACGATGAGGGCAGCCGCCGCGCCCGGCAGGGCGTCCCAGCTCGCGGCATCGGCCATCAGGCCGGCGCCGATCCGGATGTCGTAGCTGCGGTCGCCGAGCGCGATGCGGACCTGCTGGGGAGAGTCGGAAAGGGGGGCGGCCATGCCCCGAGTCTAAGGGGTGCCCGCGGGGCCCCCGTCCGGCTCCAGCTGCGCCAGGATCATGTTGACCAGGCGCGGCACCGAGGGGCGCGGGGTCTCGACCAGGAAGTGCGCGGCCTCGCGGTACAGCGGGTCGCGCTGGGCGTACATCTCGCGCAGCCGGGCCAGCGGATCCGCCACCTGCAGCAAGGGCCGCGAAGTGTCGTGCTTGAGGCGCCGGTACAGTTCCTCGGGCGAGGCGCGCAGGTAGACCACCCGGCCGGCGGCGCGCAGCGCATGGCGGTTGGCCTCGCGCAGCACGGCACCGCCCCCGGTGGCGATCACCGCCGCGGGGCCTTGCGCCAGCTCCGCGATCACCTGCTGTTCGAGGTCGCGGAACGCGGCCTCGCCTTCGCGCGCGAAGAACTCGCGGATCGAGCAGCCGAGGCGCTCCTCGATCACGTGATCGGAATCGAAAAAAGGCAGCCGAAGCCGCCTTGCGAGATGACGCCCGACAGTGGTCTTGCCACTGCCGGGCATGCCGACGAGGGTGATGGTCACCTCACGAGGGGTCTCAGTTCGCCGTCAGGCAGGAATTGCTGCCGTACGGCGGCGTGCGGAACGAGCCGTTGGTGACGTCGCCCTGCAGGGCGTCGGTGACGAACAGGCGTTCGAACAGACCCTGCGAACCGGCAACGTTGGTGGTGACGCGGATCCTGTACGCCAGCCAGGTTGCGAAGCGCTGCGAGTAGGTCACCTTGATGATCAGGATGCCATTCGCGTCCGTGGTGGTCACGTTCGGATTGTCATAGTTGATCAGCAGGTCCGACTTGCGCGGCTCCAGCGTCGGGTTCCCGTTGGTATCGGTGCTGCCGTTGTAGTTTTCGCCACGGGTGGGACTGGCGCCTTCGGCCTGGAACACGGTGGTCGCGTCGACGCTGCCGTTGCGGTTCACGTCCTCGTTCGGGCACCAGCTGTTCAAACCAGCCGGGGTCGCGAGGTCAGGCGGAATGGGAGTGGCGCTCATGCTCGGCGACGCCTCGGTCGGGCGCAGGCGCGAGACGACCTGCAGCGCGTCGTTGCTCTCACCGCCCGGCTCGAATTCCGCCCCGAAGGTGCCCTTCGCGTAGTGCGTCAGGTCCACCGAAATGTCGACCGGCGCATTCGCGACCGCGCGCCCGGCGGAATCGGCCACCGTCACGACGAAGCGCTTGGTATAGGCGCCGTTGGTGGACGACAGCAGGTTGTCGTCACCGATCGAGATCGCCAGCGCCTGGCCGGCCACGGTGAGGGACGCCGTGATCTGCTGCGGGCAGGCGGTGGTGGACGCAAAATCAGTGGCCGAGTAGCAGGCCCGGACGGTCACGCCGTTCGTGGAACTGGAGTTCTGGCCCGAGATGTACTGCGTCGTCACAAGGCCGGAAGCGTCCGTGAACAGCGTCGCCGAACCGCTGGCGATCGAGGCGCCCTGCGCCGGCAGGCCGGTCGTGAGGTCGTCGAAGCGCACACGCACGTTGGGCACGGGGTTGTTGGCGCCGTCCAGGAACAGGAAGCGCAGCACCGCCTTGTTCGCGGTGGAGCCGGGCGTATTCACCGACAGCACGTTGGGCGTGGCCGACAGCGAAGGCGTCGTTCCCGCGGGAATGCTCGCAACGGGGATGGAGCCGCCGGCCGCCAGCACCTGCAGCTGCAGGTCCGGCGCCGTCGTGCCGCTGCCGCTGGCGCTGATCGCGTACACGCCCGCGGCGGTCGGCGCCGTGACGGTGATGTTGGCGTCACCCGTGGAAGTCGTGGTCGCCGTGCGGTTGGCGATCCCCGCGGCCGCGCTGTTGAACGTGACCGTCTGGCCGGAGATCGGCTGGCCGGACGAATCCTTCAGGTTGGCCGTGATCGCCACCGACTGGCCCGGCTGCGGCGAGGGGGGATTGGCCGAGACAGCCAGCTTGCTGCCGCCCACGTGGACGGTGGTGCGCTTGGTGATGCCGTTGACCGTCACGGCCACGATGATGTCGCGGTCCGACTTGTCTCCGCCGATGGACAGTGTGCCCGTATAGCTGCCGGTCGCATCCGTCGTCGCCGAACCAGGGACGAAGACGCTGTTCTGGTCCGTGGTCGTGGAAACAGTAGCGCCAGCTACCACGTTGCGGTTGGCGTCCACGGCCTGAACCGTGATCTTGGCCGTTTCCGCGGCCGTGTTCGCCAGCGAGCTCTTGTCCGAAAACAGCGCGAAATCGGCAACCTTGGCCGTCGCGGCCACCGCGGGATCCGTGGTCGTGCCACCCGTCCCGTCGGTCCCGCCCGTGCCACCCGTCCCACCGGTACTCGCTCCCGGGTTGGTACCCGGGTTGCCGCCACCGCCGCCGCAGGCGGCCAGCACGCCGGCCAGCAGCAGCACGGCGAGCGCCTTCATTTGTCGATTCATCAGAAACTATCCTTCCGTCTCGGGTACTAGGTTATCGGCCTGCAGACTGGCGGTCGGCCACCATCTTCGGCGTGATGAAGACAAGCATTTCCTGCTTGTTCGTGTTGCGCAGCCGGTTCTTGAACAGGTTGCCGGCAATCGGGATGTCGCCCAGCACGGGCACACGGGTTTCGTTCTCGGTCTCGGTCAGCTCGAAGATGCCGCCGATGACCACCGTGCCGCCGTTTTCCACCAGCACCTGGGTGCGGATGTGCTTGGTGTTGATGGCGATGCCGGCCGCCGTGGTCTCGCCGCGGCTGTCCTTGTTGATGTCCAGGTCCAGGATGATGTTGCCCTCGGGCGTGATCTGCGGCGTCACTTCCAGCTTCAGCGTGGCGCGGCGGAAGGCCACCGAGGTGGCACCGCTGGAGGTGGCCTGCTGGTACGGGAATTCCGTGCCCTGCTCGATCAGCGCCTTGGTCTTGTCGGCCGTCACGATGCGCGGGCTGGAGACCAGCTTGCCCTTGCCGTCGGCTTCCAGCGCCGACAGTTCCAGGTTCAGGAAGCGGTTGGCCGCGGAGCTGAAGATCGAGATCGCGAAGTTCGCGGGCGTGAAGCCGCCCAGGCCGCCCGCCGGCAGGTTGACGACGCTGGTGTTCAGGGTGGTCAGCGCCGTGGAGCTCTCGCCGGTGGTGCCGGACACGGCGTCGTAGCTGCCGCCGAAGGCCACCCGGTTGTTGCCGGTGAGGGAATAGCCGGCATCGCCGCCGCGCACGCCGCGCAGGTCGCTGCCGCCCAGCCGCACGCCCAGGGTCTTGCCGAAGGTGTCGGAGGCTTCCACGATGCGCGCCTCGATCAGCACCTGGCGCACGGCGATGTCCAGCCGCTGGATCAGCTGCTGCACCTGTTCCAGCTTCGCCGGCACGTCGGTCACGAACAGCTGGTTGGTGCGCGGCTCGGCGATCACGCTGCCGCGGGTGCTGAGGATGCGCGAGGAGCCGGTACCCGTGAGCTGCACGGCGATGTCGGCGGCCTTCGTGTAGTTCAGGACGAAGCCCTGGGTGCGCAGCGGCTCCAGGCTCTGGATCGCCGCGTTGGATTCCAGCTCCAGCTTCTCCTTGGCCGCGATTTCATCCTTGGGCGCGATCCAGATCACGTTGCCGGTGCGGCGCATGCCCAGGCCCTTGGCCTGCAGGATGATGTCCAGCGCCTGGTCCCAGGGCACGTCCTTCAGGCGCAGCGTCACGCCGCCCGTGACCGAATCCGAGGTCACGATGTTGAAGTTCGTGAAGTCCGCGATGACCTGCAGCAGCGAGCGCACTTCGATGTTCTGGAAATTGAGCGAGAGCTTTTCGCCGGTGTAGCCGGGGCCCTGCGACAGCTTGTTCGGGTCCTGCCGCTGGGCGCGGACTTCGACGACGAACTGGTTGTCGGACTGGTACGCGCTATGTTCCCAGGCGCCGCGCGGCTCGATCACCATGCGCACGCGGTCGCCCTGCTGGAAGGTGCTCACAGTCTGGATCGGGGTGCCGAAGTCCGTCACGTCCATGCGTCGGCGCAGGCCTTCGGGCAGCGTGGACTTGAGGAATTCCACGACCAGCGTCTGGCCCTGTTGCCGGATGTCCACGCCGACCTGGTTGCTCGGAAGGTCCACCACCACGCGGCCGGAGCCGTCGGGCCCGCGCCGGAAGTCCAGGTCGCGGATCGGCTGGGTGGCGCGGTTGCGGCTTTCGGCGAAGGTCTGCTGCGCCGACGCCGCGGTGGCGGTCTGCGCCACCGGGTCCAGCGTGACGATCAGCGACTTGCCGTCCACCTGGGTGTGGTAGTTGGTGGGCGTCTTCAGGTTCAGCACGAGTCGCGCACGATCGGCCGCCTGCACCACGTTGACGGAGCGCAGGTTGCCGATGTTGATGTCGACCGCGTTGCGCCCGAGCGCGTTGGTCGCGCCCGGCACGTCCAGTGCGATGCGCGCCGGCGTCTGGATCGCGAAGCCGGTGGGCACCGAAGTCAGCGGCTCGGTGAAGTCGATGCGCACGACCTCCACGCCGCCCTGCATGCTCCCGCGGACGCTCTCCACCGCCGGCGCCGCCTGGGCGACGTTCCAGCAGGCCGAGGCCAGCATCGCCGCGGCGGCCACGAAGGCGCGCCAACTCCCATTCGTTGTTTTCCTCATTTTGACTTCTCCTGCAGTTGCAGTGTCGAGGTTCGCTCGATCCATTCGCCGGCCGCGTCCTGCACCAGCTCCCGCAGCACGACCTCCGTCTCCGACACTTTCGTGATGCGTCCGTAGTTCTGCCCGAGGTAGTTGCCCGGCTTCACCTGGTAAAGCAGGTTGTCGACCTTGACCAGGGCCACCGGCTGGCCCTGCTTGATGAGGCTGCCCACCATCACCATCGAATCCAGCGGGTACGCCTCCAGCGGCTCCTTGCGCCGGTTCAATTCGGGCTGCAGCAGGGCGGCGCTGGCCGTGCCGGTCTGCTGCGAGTCGCGCTTGAGCGCCACCACCAGCTTCTGCTGGCTGAAGGGTTCGACCGCGGACTCCTGGGCGTACGCCTGCGGCGTGAAGCGCTTCGGTTCGGGAATCGGCTTCACCTGCGGCTTGATGGAGGCGCGCTGCTCCTGCATCCACTGCTGCAGCTCATCCTCCTCGGAGGCACCGCAGGCTGCGAGCAGGGCGGCGGCGGCGAGCGCGAGCACGAGCCGGGCGCTCATTTCTTGCCTCCCTTGCCCTTGCCGGCGGTGGCCTTGCGCTGCGCGGCCACTTCGTCCGGATCGAGGTAGCGGAAGGTCTTGGCGGTGGCGTCCAGCACCAGGGTGACGCCGTCCTTGGTCTGGTTGATATCGAGGTTGTTGAGCGTCACGATACGCGACAGGTGGGCGATGTCGGATGCGAACGAGCCGATGTCGTTGTAGCGGCCCTGCACCTTCAGCGAGATGGGCAGCTCCGCGTAGTACTCCTTCACGCTGACCTGGCCGGGGCGGAACAGGTCGAAGGTGAGGCTGCGGCCCAGGCCCGCCTGGTTGATGTCGGACAGCAGGGCGTCCATCTCCGCCTTGCTCGGAAGCTGCTTCTCCAGCTGGGTCACGTACTGCTGCACCTGCTCGCGCTGCTTGCGCAGGGCGTCGAGGTTGACCGCCTGGGTCAGCTTCTTGCGGTAGTCCTCGCGCAGGCTGGTTTCCTTCTGCTGCTCGGCCTCGAGTTCCTCGGCGGAGGTGGTGAGCCAGACGAACCACAGGGCCACGACGATCGCGACCGCGACGGCCAGGCACATCAGCAGCTTGGGAACGATCGGCCACGAGGCCGGATCGTTGGGGTTGAGGCCGCGGAACTGCGAAGCAAGCTGTTCCTTGAGGGCGGCGGGATCGAAGGAGGGTACGGCGGTCGCCATGGTCAGTGCCTGCTTGCGGTCGACGGGAGGGATGGGCGCATCACTTGCGGGCCGAAGCGGCAGTTGCGGGTGTCGCCGCGGCCACGGCGCCGGCGATCGGCTGGCTGGCGGCGGCGGCCGGGGCCTGCGGGGCGGCGCCTGCGGCGGCAGTGCCTGCGGCGGCGGCGCTGGCAGCAGCAGCGGCGGCAGCAGCAGCGGCGGCAGCAGCCTTTCCCGCCTCGCTGGCCCGCACCAGCTTCACCGTCATCTTGAAGTTGGCCACGCGCCGGCTGTCCTTGGGCGGCAGGGTCACGTTGCCCGCCACGATTTCCACCAGCTCGGGCCGGGTGATCCACGGGCTGCCGGTGCTCAGGCTGCGCAGCAGTTCCGACACGCGCTCGTTCGACTGCGCCACCCCGGCGAGGAACACCGTGTCGTTGGTCTGCTTCATGGAGTTGAGGTAGACGCCGTCCGGCAGCAGCCGCGACAGCTCGTTGAGCAGGTGCACCGGCATGTTGCGGTCGGCCTGCAGGTCTTCCACCGCCTGCTGGCGCGCGCGCAGCGCCGCGATCTCCTCCTGCAGGCCGGCGATGTCCTTGATCTGCGAGTCCAGCCGCGCGATCTCGCTCGCCAGGACCTGGTTGCGATCGCGCTGGGTGGAGATCTGGGCGGCGTACCACAGGAAGATGCCGACGGCGACCATCGCGCCCGCCACGGCGGAAGCGCCGAGGCCGACGTAGAACCGCTCGCGCCGGCGCTTGCGTGCCGCCTCGCGGTGCGGCAACAGGTTGATCAGGATCACTGCAGGAACCTCCGCATGGCCAGGCCGCAGGAGGTGAGGTACGACGGCGCTTCGCGGCGCACCTTCTTCTCCCGCACGTTGGAGCCGAAGTCCATGTCCTGGAAGGGATCCGCCAGGACACAGGAGAAGGAAGTCTGGGCCGTGATGGCCTCGCTCAGGCCGGGCAGCGCCGCCGAACCGCCCGCCACCATGATCTGGTCCACGCGGTTGTGCGGGGTGCTGGTGAAGAAGAACTGCAGCGCGCGGGCCACTTCCTGCGCCATGCTGTCGACGAAGGGCTTGAGCACGCCCATCTCGTAGTCCTCGGGCAGCTCGCCGCTGCGCTTCTTGGTCTCCGCCTCCTCGGGCGAGAAGCCGTAGTGCCGCACGATCAGCTGCGTGAGCTGGGCGCCGCCGAAGGCCTGGTCGCGGTCGTACAGCACTTCGTCGTTGCGGATCACCTGCATGCTGGTGGTGCTGGCGCCCACCTCGAACAGGGCCACCAGCTGGTCGTGCCCGCCCTCCGGCAGCGCCCCGATCAGGCGGCCGGCGGCCAGCCGCGCGGCATAGGATTCGACATCGATGATCACCGGCTTCAGGCCGGCCGCTTCGGCCAGGCCCTGGCGGTCCTGCACCTTTTCCTTGCGCGAGGCGGCGATCAGCACTTCGACGTCGCCGGCCGACGTGGTGCTGGGGCCGACCACGCAGAAGTCCAGGCTCACTTCGTCGAGCGAGAACGGGATGTACTGGTTGGCCTCGGTCTCGACCTGGATCTCCAGCTCCTGCTCCGACAGGCCGCCGGGCAGGATGATCTTCTTGGTGATCACGGCGGAGGCGGGCAGCGCCATCGCCACGTTGCGGGTGCGGGTGCCGCTGCGCTTGACGACCCGCCGCATCGCCTCTGCCACCTCGTCGAACTTCTCGACGTTGCCGTCGTTGATCCAGCCGCGCTCCAGCGGCTCGATGGCGCAACGCTCCAGCACGTAGCCGCCGTCCTTGCGAAGCCCTAGCTCGACGAGCTTGACGCTGGAAGAACTGATGTCCAGCCCCAACAGGGGGGCCGCCTGGCGGCCGAACAAAGACCCGAGAGAGATCAAACCCGCCTCCTGCACGCCTCGTGTCAAGGCGTAACGAACTTAAGATTCCACATCAATGCTAGCAGTAAGGTCCTTGTCGCCAAAGGAATTTCCTGGCAGCTCCACTACGGGACGTTGGAAAAAGCAGACGGCCGTTGCTGCGATACTGCGGCGTCGTCCGGGCCCCGCGAGGCCGGGCGGGCGGCTGCGCGGAACCTGCCGGGCACCTGCCGGCTCTCAAGGAAACGCCGGGCCACCCTGGGTTTCCTTGCGCCCCCTCGGGGGGCCGGGCGCCGTGCAGCGGCGACCTTGGGGCCCCGGATAATGCATTTTTATAATGGGCGCCCCGGGACGCCCCCTGGAGTTTTATGGCTTCCGACCCCTCTTCCGACGCTCCCGGCCCCGCGCCCCGCAAGGCGCGCCCGTTCTGGCAACGCTTCCTCCTGAAGTTCTTCGGCTGGACCTTCGGCCTTTTCTTCGCGCTGCTCGCCGCCGGCGTGGCCGTGGGCGGCGTCGCCCTGGCCGTGGCCTACCCCAACCTGCCGGACATCGCGGACCTGGCGGACTACCGGCCCAAGCTGCCGCTGCGCGTGTATTCCGCCGACGGCGTGCTGATCGGCGAATTCGGCGAGGAGCGGCGCAATCTCACGCCCATCAACGAAATCCCGCAGGTGATGAAAAATGCCGTCCTCGCGATCGAGGACGCGCGCTTCTATTCGCACAGCGGCGTGGACTACAAGGGCCTGGTGCGCGCGGCGGTGGCCAACCTGGGGCGCGTCAAGAGCCAGGGCGCCTCCACCATCACCATGCAGGTGGCGCGCAACGTCTATCTCTCCTCCGAAAAGACCTACACCCGCAAGCTGTACGAAGTCCTGCTCACCTTCAAGCTGGAACACCTGCTCACGAAGGACCAGATCCTCGAGATCTACATGAACCAGATCTTCCTGGGCAACCGTGCCTACGGGTTCGCGGCCGCCTCGGAAACCTACTTCGGCAAGCCGCTGAAGGACATCACGGTCGCCGAGGCGGCCATGCTGGCCGGCCTGCCCAAGGCCCCCTCGGCCTTCAACCCGGTGAACAACCCCTCGCGCGCCCGCGCCCGCCAGCTCTACATCATCGAGCGCATGGAGGAGAACGGCTTCATCACGCACGAGCAGGCCGAGGCCGCCAACAAGCAGGAGCTGCGCGTGCGCACCGGCGTGCAGACCACCGCCGTGCGCGCCGAGTACATCGCCGAGACGGTGCGCCAGCTGGTCTACGCCCAGTACGGCGACGAGACCTACACCCGCGGCCTGAACGTCTACACCACGGTGCGCGCCAAGGAGCAGGAGGTCGCGTACAAGGCGCTGCGCCAGGGCATCATGGGCTACGAGAAGCGCCAGATCTACCGCGGCCCGGAGCGCTTCGTCGACCTGCCCGGCGACCCCAAGGAGCTCGACGACGCGATCGACGACGCGCTGTCCGAACACCCGGACAACGGCGACGTGCTGGCCGCCGTGGTGCTGGAGGCCACGCCCAAGAAGATCGTGGCGGTGCGCGCCAACGGCGACCAGGTCGAGATCACCGGCGAAGGGCTGCGGCCGGCGCATTCCGGGCTGTCGGAGAAGGCGCCGCCGAAGATCAAGATCCGCCGCGGCGCCGTGATCCGCGTCATGAAGTCGCCCAAGGACAGCTGGGAGATCACGCAGCTGCCCGAGGTGGAAGGCGCCTTCATCGCGCTCGACCCGCGCGACGGCTCGATCCACGCCATGGTCGGCGGCTTCGACTTCAACAAGAACAAGTTCAACCACGTCACGCAGGCGTGGCGCCAGCCCGGCTCCGGCTTCAAGCCCTTCATCTACTCCGCGGCGCTGGAAAAGGGCTTCACGCCCACCACCATCATCAACGACGGGCCCCTGTTCTTCGGCGGCGACGTGACCGGCGGGCCGCCCTGGGAGCCCAAGAACTACGACGGCAAGTTCGAGGGCCCGATGCCGCTGCACACGGCGCTGGCCAAGTCGAAGAACATGGTCTCGATCCGCATCCTGCAGGCCGTGGGCACCCAGGCGGCGCAGGACTGGCTCACCCGCTTCGGCTTCGACGCCGAGAAGCATCCGCCCTACCTGACCATGGCGCTCGGCGCGGGCTCGGTCACGCCGATGCAGATGGCGCTGGGCTACTCGGTGTTCGCCAATGGCGGCTACCGCGTCAACCCCTGGCTGATCACGCGCATCACCGACCAGAAGGGCAAGGCGCTGGTGGAGAGCCAGCCGCCGCTGCTGAACGAGTCGATGCGCGCCATCGACGCCCGCAACGCCTTCATCATGGACCGGCTGCTGCAGGAAGTGGCGCGCTCCGGCACCGCGGCGCGTTCCCAGCGCGAACTGAAGCGCCCCGACCTGTACGGCAAGACCGGCACCACCAACGACTCGATCGACACCTGGTTCAACGGCTTCCACCCGAGCCTGGTCGCGATCGTCTGGATGGGGTACGACACGCCGCGCTCGCTGGGCGACCGCGAGACCGGCGGCGGCCTGAGCCTGCCGATCTGGATCAACTTCATGGAGACGGCGCTCAAGGGCGTGCCGGTGATGGAGCCGGCCGCGCCCGAAGGCGTGATCAACGTCGGCGGCGAGTGGTACTACGACGAATACGCGCCGGGTGCGGGCATCCGCAGCCTGGGCCTGGCGGGCGAGCCCGCCGGCGGCGCGCCCGCCAACGGCAGCCCGCAGCCGCAGCACGGGCCCAGCGGCGAGCAGTCGCCCGGCTCGCCGTCGGATCGCAGCCTGCTCAACTCCGATGGCCAGCCGCCGCCGCGCGCGCCGGCGGACGAGCGGCGCAGCATCCTGGACCTGTTCCGCAACTAGGGCGCGAAGGTGAGCGCGCGGCCGGCCTGCGCGCTCGCGTAGCGGCTCAGGTCGGCGAAGAACTCGCCGCCGTGGCCCTTGGTGTCGCGCCAGGCCGCGCCGTCGAAGCGGTAGTGGAAGCCGCCGGCCCTGGCCGCCAGCCACACTTCCTGCAGCGGCTTCTGCAGGTTCACCACGATCTGGCTGTGGTCCGCAAAGACCAGCGTGACCATGCCGCCGACGCGCTGGTTGTCGATATCGGCGTCGGTGCTCTCGTTGATCCGGTCGCAGCCGGCCTCCACGGCCTTCAGCACGGCCTCGGCGCGGTCCAGGTACTCGGTCTCGGTCATTACAATTTCCAGATGTCCGGTGTTCCCCAAATTCTAGTCAGCGCCCGCGCGCGGCGAGCGCTGCTCGCCGCCTGCGCGGCCGCCCTGCTCTGCGCCTGCGGCCAGAAGGGCCCGCTCGTGCTGCCCTCGGGCGAGGCTGCCGCGGGGCGGGCCACGCTGCCCGAGACGCTCGCGCCCTCCACCAGCGCGGTCACGCCGACGCCAGCCGCGTCGCAACCCGCCACCGGCATCGCCGTGCCGGCGCCGCGGCCATGAGCGCCGCACGGCTGCCGGGCGGCCCCTTCCTGCACTACCGCGGCGAGGAGCTCTTCGTCGAGGAGGTGCCGCTCGCGCAGCTGGCGCGCGAGCACGGCACGCCCCTGTTCGTCTATTCGCGCGCCGCGATGCTGGCCGCCCTGGCCGCCTACCAGCGCGGCTTCGCGGGCCGCAACGCCTCGATCTGCTACGCGATGAAGGCCAATTCCTCGCTGGCCGTCCTGCAGGTGTTCGCGCGCGCGGGCTGCGGCTTCGACATCGTCTCCGGCGGCGAGCTGGAGCGGGTGCTGGCCGCCGGCGCCCGCGGCGGCGACATCATCTTCTCGGGCGTCGGCAAGAGCCGGCGCGAAATGCGCCGGGCGCTGGAGGTCGGCATCCGCTGCTTCAACGTCGAGAGCGAGTCGGAGCTGGAAGTCCTCGACGAGGTGGCGAGGGAAATGGGCGCGCGCGCGCCGGTGAGCCTGCGCGTCAACCCCGACGTGAACCCCCTCACGCATCCCTACATCTCCACCGGGCTGAAGGGCAACAAGTTCGGCATCGCGCACAGGAACGCGCTGCGCGCCTACCAGCGCGCCGCCTCGCTGCCGGGGCTGCGGGTGGTGGGCATCGACTGCCACATCGGCTCGCAGATCACCCAGGTCTCGCCCTACCTCGACGCGATGGACCGGGTGCTGGACCTGGTGGCGCAGATCGAGGCCAGCGGCATCGCCATCGAGCACATCGACTTCGGCGGCGGGCTGGGCATCGTCTACAACGAGGAGCAGCCGCCGGCCGCCGATGCCCTCTGGCAGCGCCTGTTCCAGCGGCTCGATGCGCGCGGCTTCGGCCAGCGCCAGCTGCTGATCGAGCCGGGCCGCTCGCTGGTGGGCAACGCGGGGGTGTGCGTGACCGAGGTGCTGTACCTCAAGCCGGGCGAGCAGAAGAACTTCTGCATCGTCGACGCGGCGATGAACGACCTGCCCCGCCCCGCCATGTACGAGGCCTTCCACCAGATCGTGCCGCTGGCGCGGCGCGGCGGCCCCGCGCCCGTGTACGACGTGGTGGGCCCGGTGTGCGAGAGCGGCGACTGGATCGGCCGCGAGCGCGCCCTGGCGGTGCAGCCGGGCGACCTGCTGGCCGTGCTGTCGGCCGGCGCCTATTGCATGAGCATGGCCAGCAACTACAACACCCGGGGACGGGCGGCGGAAGTGCTGGTCGACGGCGCGCAGGTGCACGTGGTCCGCGAGCGCGAGGACATCGCGGACCTGCTGCGCAAGGAGCACCTGCTGCCCTGAGGCGCGCCGGGTGTGGCCCGGCGCCCTGCTTTCCGCGCTTACGCGCCGGTCACCGGGGTGAGGGTGACCGTGCCGACGATGTTGCCGTTGATCGTGAGCTGGCCGCCCGCGTTCACGCCCACCGTGACGCTGGCGTTGGCCGAGGCGGCGGCCCCGAGGATGAGCGCGATCGAACGGCTCGTGGCGACACCGTTCGCGGTGGCGCCCGCCGTGGCCACGTTCAGGTTGCACGGTTGCACCGTCACGGTCTTGCCCAGCGCGAGCGGGCTGCTGGCGGGGAAATTGGACGACGTGACCGCGAAGATGCACGAGCCGAAGGTGGTCGTGCCGGAGGCCGTGTTGCTGCCCGACGCGATCGTGAACGCAGGCGTCGTCGCGGTCGAAGTGAAGGTCACGCTCGTCGCCGCCGTGGTCCCGAAGTCGGAGACGCCGGCGGGGAAGCTGAACGGCGTCTGCACGACCGCCGAAGTGACCGTCGAATTCACCGCCAGGGCCGTGTTCCCTGCGGCCACCATGGGTTGGTCGCCGCCGCCACCGCCGCAAGCCGACAGCAGAGCTGCCGTGGCCACGGCGGCCACTGCAAAGGATTTCTTCATGTCGAGTCCCGTTTCGAATTGTTTATTGGACCCCGACTGTAGAACAAAACCGGCTTGCCCATCCACCCGATGCGCGCCGGCCATCGGGCCGCCGTTGTCAGCGGGACACGCGAGCCTGCGCGCCTGCCGGCAGCGGGGCGTGGCGTCTCTTACGAAAGTATTCGCGCACGCGCCATCCGAGCAGCACGGCGAGGATGGCCGCATACACGATCACCTCGCCGAAATTGTTCTTCGCCGCCCGCATCCAGAAGAAGTGCAGGATCGCGAGCGGCGCGATCGCATAGACCAGCTTGTGCAAGGCCTGCCAGCGCCGCGCGCCGAGCGCCTTGACGGCGCGGTTGAACGAGGTGGCGGCCAGCGGCGTGAGCAGCAGGAAGCCGGTGAAGCCCACCAGGATGAATGGCCTCTTGGCGATGTCCTTGCCGATCTCGCCGAGGTCCAGGCCCTGGTCGAACCAGCTGTAGGCCAGCAGGTGCAGCACCACGTAGAAGTACACGAACAGGCCCAGCATGCGACGCAAGCGCGCCAGCGCGGGCAGGCCTGCGGCCACGCGCAGCGGCGTGACCGCCAGCGTGAGGCACAGGCAGCGCAGCGTCCA